>ERZ779799.4-NODE-4-length-161605-cov-16.789607_pt1 | contig 161605 bp, 138 predicted proteins | sample MGYA00511253_ERZ779799 | MGnify/ENA primary metagenome ERZ779799 (study PRJEB29588, sample SAMEA2159541) | human gut metagenome | biome: human gut; feature: human-associated habitat; material: faeces | place: Denmark | collected 2008/2010 ...
TTGTCTGTCTTGTCGCTCAACCGCACGCCTTTATCCTTTTTCTCGGTAAAAGGAAGAATACTTTTGAAGTATTTTTTCTGTCCCAGTTGTTCCAGTGCTTTTCTGAGTTCCGGCTGGAATATAACCACAACTGCTATAATTGCTATATTAATTACCTTGCCTGCTATCCAGAGTATGGTCGTGAAATCAAAAATATAGGCAATAATCAGAAATACAAGAATTACAATAATGCCTTTTAAAAGAGCAAATGCTCTTGTTGTCTTAACCCATGCCATAAATTCATAAAGAATTATTGCAAGTATAATTATTTCAAAAATATTGGAAACCCTTAATGTTCTGGGAATATATATATTGGATATATATTCTTCAATAAAATTTGATATGGCATTCATTATTTCACTTCCATTCTATTGCTATCTGTCTTCCTGATCCTCTTCAAAACTTTCTGTATGAATGTATCCCTTGTCTCTTGAGTTGATTTTCTTAACAGTAATGTCTCTTTCCGTAACCGATACCTTAGGGACTGCCTTTACATAGTAATAATAGTCATTATCCTCAAACTGCACGTATTCAGTTGCCGTATAATCCACAGAAAATATGAAAAGATGCAGCACAAGTCCGATAACTATGGCTAAAACTGTTCCTATTACAACAAATAACACATTAGTCTTTATTGATAACAGTGAAAATGACACGATGAGAATAACTGCATTCGTAAAACATCCTGCAACAATTCCGATAATCCAGGAATAATTTACGGAGAGCCTCTTTATAAGATATATCATAAGTATCGCTATTGAAAATGATACAATTGTAATAATAAGTTCTTTGTTATTAAGTATATTATTAAAAATAAAAGTTATGTTCTGGACGGCGCTGTCGGCATCCATGGAAGATATTGCCGTAGAATACATTGACGCAAAATTTATCATATAATACATAAATATTCCGCACACAACCGGTACAATTCCCGTCATACCTACGGTAAGTGCAGCAATTACCGGAATAATATATGGTATTTTGATGTAAAATAAAAGCGGTGTAAGAATTAAAAGTATTCCTGTCTTAGGTGCAAACCTGAAATACAGAAGATACACTATAAGCACTACAATCGTTGCTATTGCCGCAAGTTCCATAGACATCCCGAAAAGATGTATAAGTGCAAGCACCGTAGCGCATATTACCGTAACACTTACCGGCACAAAAGCACACATAACCGCTATGGCAAAACATATAAGCGGATTAGCCAGTATATCATGTGTTCCTATCGCCTTGCCGATTAACAAAAACGAAAAAAGTGCGAGAAGAAACTTCATCACAAGATTAATATATGTGCTGAACCTGCCGTAAAACGCAAGCAGTTTTTCTTTAATTATTAGTAAATTCTTAACAAAAGCCATACCGTCCTCCTACTTTATCTTCTTCATATCTTCCTTGTTAAGTTTATAAATCCTGGCAAGTCTGTTCTGATATACCTTGATGCCGTTCTCGGATTCCGTATATCTGTATGAATAAACAAAATATGCAATAAACATAAAAATAAGCATCATGGCTATATATCCCAGAATAATAACTACAAGCAGAACTGTATAGTTCATTGTTGTAAGTCTGTTAATGAGACTTTCAAAATTACAGCATGCAATAAGTATAAGAAGTAAAAAATATGCTATTGTAACTGCTATAGCCGTAAGCCACATATGAAGTGACACATAATCTTTTCTGTAATATTTGGATTTAGGAATATCTTCGGTGCCTTCATGCTTAAGGTACATTGCCGTACGTGCCATAAGACGCACCTTTCTTTTATTAATCATGCTTTTGCTCCTGATTCAAGTCTTAAAAAGGATTATATCATACCCTTTGTTAAATTACGAATACAAAATTAATACGAAATTATTAATTTTGAATGTCCGCTGTCTGATGCCGGACGTATTCTTATCGTATGGCCATTTGCAATAATTGTTTTGTTGTCCTGTGCCTCTGTAAATGCTCTGAAAACATTATTGCTTTCATTGCCGCACACACATTTTATCAGCTCAATCAAGGCATTGTCAAATCCCATAGTTCTTGTCTGCACATATATCTGGACCTGATTGTCATCTATTATGACTTCTCCCAGATAATTTCCGTCTTCTTCATATATATATGCAAAATCCATATCCTGCTTATATCTCTTATATCCAAGTGAAGTAATTGTATTCATAAGTATGTCTTTGTAATTATCTTCGGACTCTGTTTCTTCGGTTCTGTCAGGATTGGTAGGTATCACATCCGGTATATTTGTTCCCGATCCTGTCTCCCTTTCTACTGTAGCAGTTGTCTCCTGTGATGTATTGTCATTATTGTCATTCTCAGGTGCCTTTGTCTCTTTAGGTACCAGCCCGCCGTTTCCGTCAGGTATATAAACCGGCAGTGCAGGTTCTGATACAGGTCCATTGCCGGTATCAGTAACCGTCTCTTTGTCTATGCCTGCAATAACAACCGAATCTGTCAGCAATCCCGAGGTTGCCGTTATAATTGCGGTTCCTGTGCCATTCACTCTTACATTTCCTTTTTCATCTACAGATACTATATCTTTATCAGAGCTTTTAAATGCAACGGACTGTAAAACCTTATCATCACTTCCCTCAATGCTTAAAGTAAGTGTGGTTCCTACATAAAGACTGCAGTCATCCGTGGTAATTTTAATATATTCTCCGTCTTTAATATAATCATTACGATTGACAGATGGTTCATTGGTATTCTCTGAATTTTTGCCTTTTTTATTTTTATTTATACATATAAGTGTAACTATTCCTGCAATAATCAGTATAAAAACAAGTGCGGTTATAACCACCCTTTTTACATTCAAATGTCCTTTTCTTTTAACAGTAGCCAAAACAGCACCTCCTGATTTTTTACTATTGTAATACAAATTAAAATAATATTCAACGCAAGAATGGCTCCATGATAATCACAGAGCCACTTTATCAATATTTACCTCAGGCATAAGTTCATCCGAGGTTTTCTTTAAAATTTTTTCGAGCAACATTAGTTCTTCCTGCGAAAACTCTTCCTTCATCCTGTCCGCAACCTTGGAAACATATCCCGAACTCAGATTATAATAATCAAGATATTTTTTCGTTACTTCAAGATGATATTCCCTCCTGTCAGATTCCGATTGAATTTTTCTCAGATATCCTTTTTTAACAAGGGAATTGATTTTATATGCTGCATTAGGGGATGAAATCTGTATAAACGAGGCAAACTCGCTTACCGTGGGATTACCCATTGCTGCTATTATTTCAATACAGTAAGTCTCAACTGTTGTCAGAGAAGTTTCCCTGTTCTGAATCTTTTCAAAAAAAGATTTGTAAAAATGCAGTTTAAACTTTGTATATACGTTTTCAAGTGCTTCATTTACCACGCTGATACTCCATCAATATTTTTTAATAATAATACTGGCATTATGTCCGCCGAATCCGAGGGAATTGGACATAGCATATTCTATATCGCAGTTTCTTCCTTCATTAGGCACAATATCAAGGTCACAAAGTTCATCCGGTGTTCTGTAATTAATGGTAGCAGGTACATATCCTTCTTTAACTGCAAGTGCTGTTATGATTGCTTCAACAGCTCCGCTTGCACCAAGAAGATGTCCTGTCATTGATTTGGTTGAACTCATCATTACAGTCTTTGCCGCATCACCGCAAGCAGTCTTCACAGCCATTGTCTCAACCTTATCATTCATCGGTGTTGATGTTCCATGTGCATTAATATATGTAATTTTATCAGCTGTAATACCTGCATCTTTCATTGCAATCTGCATACATTTTGCAGCGCCTCTTCCGTCTTCTGTAGGTGCAGTAATGTGATGTGCATCACAATTAGCTCCGTATCCTACAACTTCGGCATAAATTTTTGCATTTCTCTTTAATGCGTGGTCAAGTTCCTCAAGTACAAGTATACCTGCTCCCTCGCCCATTACAAATCCGCTTCTTTCCTTATCAAAAGGAATAGATGCTCTCATAGGGTCTTCCGACTGGCACAATGCTTTGGATGTTGTAAAACCGCCTACGGAAATTTCGGTAATTCCGGCTTCGGCTCCGCCGCATACCATAACATCGGCATAACCGTCACGAATCTGTCTGAAGCTGTCGCCTACAGCATTTGTTCCTCCGGCACAGGCAGTTACAACGCACGAGCACATTCCCTGAAGATTGTGCTTTATTGCTATTCTTCCTGCTGCCATATTGGTAATTACAGATGGTATAAAATATGGTGATACTCTGTCAAAGCCTTTTTCAAGACCTTTTGAATATTCCTTCTCTATGGTAGAAATACCACCAATACCGCTTGACACGATTACTCCGCATTTATCTTCTTCGCCTTCAAAAGAAAGTCCGGAATCAGCAATGGCTTCATCTGCTGCTATCATAGCAAAAGTACAGAAAAGATCCATTTTTCTTAAATCATGTTTATCTACAAGTTCTTCAACAGGAAGATTCTTAACCTCAGCGGCTACCTTAACCTTTCTGTTGGAAATATCATATTTTGTTATTTTATCAATGCCGCATTTTCCTTCCCTGACTCCGGCCCACATTTCTTTAACCGTATTGCCAATAGGAGTTACAGCACCTACACCGGTAATAACTACTCGTCTCATCATCGTTTCCTTTCTGTAATCCTCATCAGATTTCCACAATCATACTTGCCCAGGTAAAACCTGCTCCAAACGTAGCCAGTAGAATTCTATTTCCTTTTTCAAGCATTCCCTGCTCGTACATATCATCCAATGTAATAGGAATTGACGCTGCTGATGTATTGCCATATCTGGCAATAACCTTAACAACCTTTTCCTCAGGGATGTCCATTCTCTTAACTACAGCATCTATGATTCTTTCGTTAGCCTGATGGCACACAACATAATCTATATCATCCATTGTATAACCTGACTGTTCAAGCACCTCCGCTGCCGCACTTCCCATACGCTTTACAGCATTTTTGAATGTCTTCTGTCCATCCATGAAAATATGTGCCTTGCCCATATTCTGTCCTGTACATCCGAGTACATCGGTAAGTCCTTCCGAACCCCATACAGAGTATAATTCAGTGCCTTCCTTAAGCTCTATAACGGTAGCTCCTGCTCCATCGCCAAAAAGCACACATGTATTTCTGTCCTCCATGTCAAGACGGGTGGAAATCTGTTCGCTTCCAATAACAAGAGCATATCTCTCTTTACTGCTCTGAAGAAGTGATGCTGCGACTTTAAGTCCGTATACATATCCTGCACACGCAGCATTAAGGTCAAAAGACGGAATATCCGTTCTAAGTCCCATTTTTTCATGCAATACACAGGCAATTGAAGGTGTAGCATAGTCAGGAGTAAATGTTGCTACTATGAGCATACCTATTTCACTCTTATCTATTCCTGCACGTTCTATTGCAATATCTGCCGCTTTAAGTGCGAGTTCCCAGTTAGTCTCATTTTCACAGAAATGCCTCTCTTTGATACCTGTCTTTGAATATATCCATTCATCGTTGGTATCCACAACTCTGCTAAGATCGTCATTGGTAACAACCTTATCAGGTACCGCATGTCCTGTAGAAACTACCTTTATTCCTACCATAATGCAATCTCCTAAATCTGGCTTTCTACAAATTCTACTATATCCTTAACTGTCTTAAGGTCAGCAATCTTGTCTTCAGGAATTGTTATATCAAAAGCCTCTTCGATTGTCATACATAATTCTACAGCATCTAAAGAATCTGCTCCTAAATCATCTATAAGAACAGCATCCATTGTAATGATGTCTTCTCCGCAGCTTAATGTGTCATTAATAATTTCTTTAACTTTGTTAAATACCATTTTTAAAATTCTCCTAAAAAATAATTTAAAATAATTATCTAAAAATATTTAGATAAAACAAAACAAGGTTATTTTATATGCTATAAATAACCTTGTCAAGTAATTATTGTTTATTATGTTGTTCATAATAATCTTTATTATTTTTGTGAATAAACTCAAGATATTCATTCTGTGATAACGGCTTTGAAAAATAATATCCCTGTATATACTGTATTCCAAGTTCTTCCATGGTATCAAGCTGTTCCGCAGTCTCAACACCCTCTGAAACAATATCAAGCTTCATGCCGTGAATCATGTGCATTGCCGCATCCATTACATATTTGGCTTTTGTACTTTCAAAGTATGCCGTGGTCATTTCTTTATCAAATTTAACAATATCCACAGGCATGTCCACTATGTAATTAAGATTACTCTGACCCGTACCAAAATCATCCAGTGAAAATCCCACGCCGTAATTCCTAAGGGCAATCATATTGGCAATAAGTTTCTTTTTTGAAGCAAGTGTGGCCGTTTCTGTAATTTCAAGATTAATCGTCTCGCCTGATATATTATGCTTACGCATAATTTCAATAAATTCTTTGGCCAGATCTTCATGTTCACACTGGACTACGGATAAGTTGACTTCAATATATTCCAGTCCGTATTGAAGCACATCACTTGTCTCAATAAAAGTACAGACATTGTCAAAAATAATCTCACCAAGCTTAAGAATCGTACCGTTACGTTCCGCAATCTCGATAAATGTTGCGGGCGGGATAATTTTTCCTTTGTCATCCCTTATTCTCACAAGTGCTTCCGCAGATGTAAAGATATGCTTCTCGGTGGAATATATTGGCTGGTAATAAACTTCTATCCTGTTATTCTCAATAGCGTCATTAACCATCTTTTCGATTCTCTGTACTTCCATCATTCTGTCCCTGAATGCTTTATCTATAATAATGCAGTGGTGTTCCAACATCTCATTACTTCTGTTCGCCTGTCTGAACATATGAAGCATATCATCAATATTATCAGTTATGGCAGAATATGGCATATAAGATATGTATGGCCGGAATTCTTTATCCCCATAAAGAATAAATCTTCTTCTGAGGAGCACAAACATCTTTTCCGCTTCTTCGGAATGTTTATATAAGATATATATGTCATTTTCATTCGTCTTAAAGGCAAAAGTATTCGGTATATCCTTAAAAAGATTGATTATCTCTTTCTTACATCTGATAGTCCCGGATACCGGTGCTTTATTAAAATCATCAAAAGTTACCATTATGAGTGAAAAACGTTCACCGTTACGGAAACGCTGGCTTACATACGGACCGAATGTATTCTGGTTAAAAAGTCCGGTTTCCCTGTCAAGTGCGGATTCCGGATTCTCAAGTCTTATGTATACCACAAGCATACCCAGTGTAATCGCAAAGCTTACGATAAGCTGTTTTTTGTAAAATGCCTGTATAACACATACGGCTATCCATAATATAATCCAGAGGCTCATAACCTTAACTCTGTCTTTATTAAGCACCCTGCTGTATTTAGCAAGCAGTGCTACCGATTGAAGAGTGAATATACACAGGAAAACATATGATACATAAAGACTCAAGCCCTTTGAATATACCACCTTCCCATCTGATACGAATTCAATAGGTGCAGCACATATACCTATACATACAATTGCAAAGGATCCATACACTGCTAATCTTGAAATTTTAAGTTTGTCTCCATTGTCGTATACATTACTCATAATGTACATGAGACAACATCTGGCAACATTAACCACTGTAATAAGATAAAACTTAGCTACTCCGTTTACGATCCCTCTTCCGAAATAATCATACTTACTCATCAAAACTATGGATATAATATCCATAAATACACAAAGAACGGTAGAACACAGCAAGTTAAAAAAAGCGAATTCCGAATTAAGAAATACCTTTTTACAACTCAGATATAAATACATAATCACTATAAGAATCATCAAGCTGCAACACTGTATTGCTATATTCATATCATGTCTCCTTTCTTTTGCAAATATATGTTTAATTTTAACATAATACGGTCAAATTTTCAACATTCTTTAATACAATTTATTTAATTTTATATCGTTTTGAAATACGTTTTTTTCTTCTTTTATGAAGTCCGTTTTCTTCCCTGTATCTGGCTATCGACTCTGCTATTGTTGTATAATCCCTTTCAAATAATTCATCACATATCTGTTTTTCAAGTATGTCATGCGGAACTTTTTCAAGTATCTTTGAAGTCACAAAAGCCTTGCTCTCCCTCTTGTATTCGTGCATATTGTTAAGTTTCTGGATATGTGCCATTTCCTGACGCCATAAGATAGCAAGTTTGTTGTCTATCCTCCCCTCAGGGTTTTTAGACGGTGCCCTGAGTTCGTAGAAATCAACACCTTTTTCTGTCTCTTCGACAGTTATAATTCCCCAGTATTCAGGCACATGTTCACCTATATGCGTTCCATGGGTGCTGCCTACAACCACATAGTTGTAGTCACAATAGCGGTCATAATCCTTAACCTGCCCGGACAGTCTTGCATAAGTATCGGCATCGCTTTTTATTTCGATGCCGATAAAATCTTTTTCTGTAATTATTAATATGTCCGCCCTTGAATTACCCATGCGTTTTTCCTCAAACACACGGGTCTTGCCGTATTTCTCTTCAAAATACATAAATAACGGCTCTCTTATGTCTTTATCGTAAAGCATTTTTCTTCTTTCTCATTCTGTTCTGTATAAATTCCACAAAAATTGTTATATATCTGAACATTGATTCAGCCGCAAACCCAAATACAATCGTTAGCAAAATACATATATTGGACATATCGCTCATTGCAAAGAGATTGTCAAGGAACAATCCGCAGAAAATAAGTCCGAAGATATTAAGTGCAAGTATTCCGTATTTGAATTTGTTAAACGGATGGCTTATTTTAATCATAATCATGAAACCAACAACGGCAATAAGCAATGTTGAGGCAGTAGCTATATCCGTAGATGGGATATTAAAAACATGTCCGCATATAACAAGTGCCGATACCGCAAAGAAATCCGTTAATCCGGCGGGCAATGCCTTTAACAGCACATTTCCAAGGAAATGGCCTTTAATTCTTGATTTGTTAGGTTCAAGTGCAAGTAAAAATCCCGGAATACCAATTGTAAACATACTTATTAACGATACCTGCGATGGCATTAACGGATATGAAATCATCAATACCGTAGAAAATATCGTCAGCAATAATGAAAATATATTTTTTACAAGGAAAAGACTTGCGGAACGCTGCACATTATTAACAACCCTTCGTCCTTCAAGAACAATTTCAGGCATTCTTGAAAAATCCGAATCAAGGAGTACAATCTGTGCCGCCTGGGCTGTAGCTTCGCTTCCCGATGCCATTGCAACACTGCAGTCAGCATCTTTCAAGGCAAGGATATCATTTACGCCGTCACCGGTCATTGCAACAGTATGTCCCTGCATTTTAAGAGCTTTAACAAACTGCTGTTTCTGTTTAGGAGTAACCCTGCCGAACACCGTATATTTGGCAATTGCCTCTGAAATCATCAGATTATCGGTGAGAGTGGATGCATCAACATACTTTTCCGCGTTTTCTATTCCCGCCTGTCTTGCAACTTCTGATACGGTCACAGGATTATCACCTGATATAACTTTGATTGCAACACCCTGTTCCTTGAAATAAGTAAAAGTCTCTACAGCGTTATCTCTTATCTCGTTTGCAAGTACAACAAATCCTAACGGAAGTATCTCACCGTCAATGACACCGTCCCTTGTCAGGCTTTCGGCTTTTGCAAGTACAATTACCCTGTAGCCCTTAGTTGTATATTGGCTGATATCGTCTTTTAAATTATTAAATCCTGTTTTAATTATGAACTCCGGAGCGCCAAGCACATAATAGTCACCGTTAAATGCCATTGCACCGTATTTTACGGTTGAATTAAATGGATACACTTTTGATGCTGTCCTTTTGCCGTTCATAACATTATTGTCATTGAGATATTTCTTTAACGCCACCGCTGTAGCGTTATTATCGATTGATGACATAACATAATCTGTAAAAACCTCATTCATTGAATCATCACAGGATACAATTTCAGTTACTGTCATCTCCGGCTTGGTTATTGTTCCTGTCTTATCAACGCAAAGTACATCTACCCTGGCAAGAGATTCAATACTCTTCATATCATGTAAAAGCACTTTATCCCTGGCAAGTTTCATCATACTGACTGCAAGTGCCAGCGTCGTGAGTAGATAAAGTCCCTCCGGAATAAGACCGATTATTGAGGCAACCATTGACGTTATGCTCGTTCTGAAAGATGCATGCCGGAATACGAATGCCTGAACAAAAAGGATAACACTCATAGGTATTATAATAATACCTATAACCTTTACAAACATATTGATAGAACGTATCATTTCCGACTCTTCGCCTTTTTTCAAAGCCTTGGCTTCATTAGTAAGCTTGGAAATGTATGAATCGTTGCCAACCCTTGTAAGTCTGGCATAGCCCTCGCCTGATACAACAAAACTTCCTGACAGAAGTTCTTCATTTTCTTTCTTAACTATTCCGTCTGCCTCACCTGTAAGCATTGATTCGTTAACGGTTATCTCTCCTGAAACTACAACAGAATCGGCACATATAGCATCTCCCGAAGAAAGCCATACAAGATCATCTATAACAAGTTCTTCCGCCGTTACCCTTTGTCTTTTGCCGTCTCTTATAACAACAGCGTGTCCGGCGTTAAGTATTTTCATTTTATCCAGAGTCTTTTTTGCACGAAGTTCCTGGACAATTCCGATTAAAATATTGCCGATTATGATAGGAAGAAATGTTAAATCCCTGAATGCTCCGGCAATACATAAAAGCACCGTTATCACAAGAAATATAAGGTTAAAATATGTCAAAAGATTATCACGGATTATCTTTCCCGTTGTTCTGTCGGAACTGTCATCCGCAATATTAATTTTACCTGCTTCAATCCTCGCATTGACTTCCGCAGCAGTAAGTCCGTTAAATTCCGAATTTATGTTATTTTCAACATTGTTGTCCATATATCCTCCAATATGTTACCTATTTAAACAAATCATTAACGTAATTTTTAACATACATATCCTTCATTGCGTAATATCTGGGATGTGTTCTCCAGCCCTGGTCAACAGAGCCCTCTCCGTAAAGTACAATCTGTGCATCAGGATATGTTTTTTTCAAAAGTTCATAGTCTGCCTCAGATACATTGGTATGCTCAAGAAAAAGTCTTTCAAGTTTAGGATAATTAAGTAATGGCGTAATGTCACTTACCGGATTGTAACTTATGTTAAGGTCAACCATTTCATTTAAATCAGCAAGTACACTTAGATCTGTCACATCTCCTACAAAAAACTCAAGATACATAAGTTTTTTACAGTATTTTACATATGACAAATCACTGAGATAATGGTCGGAAGTATCTCCGTCCCAGTTGTCCACAAGAATAAGAATTCTTAAATCAGGCATATACTGTAAAAATGATATGTCCGTAACTTTGTTATGTCCTATATCAAGGGCTACCATATCTGTACAATACTTAAGCACTTTGCAATCGTCATTGGTAAGTCTGTATGTAATAGAACCGTCTTTTAAAGTGGAAAAAGCAACCGTATCAGTTCTTATGGTCCAAAGTCCAAGCGTAACCTTCCATACAAATTTTATGTCCGGAAATTTTGCCTGCAGGATCTCCATCTGTTCATTCGTGAGGTTGGAATCGCATAAATCCACATGTTTTAATGAAGGAAGCTTTGATAATGATGCTATAAGTGAATCTGTGCCATCAAAAGTCATCCCGCTTAAATCCAGTTCCTCATCCGTGCTCTTTACAACTTTGCTGCCTATCGTAACCTCGTATTCCGTAGTGGTCTCCTCGGATGTCACAGGTATTGTTGTAACAGCCCCGGATGACGCTGTTGTCTTTGCTGTCAAAACCGTATCGTCTTTCTTATCCAATTTATTAAGCCTTAGCAGTACCATTATCGCGAGCGTAACTATTACCAAAAAAAATAATATTATAAATGTTAAGCAGATGTAAAGACCTGTCCTGCTCTTTTTCTTTTTTCTACGATTGTTTCCCATCATATTCTCCTGTAATCATTTTTTACTTAAATATTCAACTGCCGACAACGCAGCTACGTTGCCTTCTCCTGCGGATTTGATATACTGGTAAGGTGTTCCGGTAATATCTCCGGCGGCAAAACAGCCCTGGATATTGGTACGCATCTTTCTGTCTGTGCATACATGGTTATTCTCAATCTCAAGTCCCGGAATAAGCCTGTCCGGAGCAATACAATCTCTCAGTATAAAAACTGCGTCAACCTGCAGCTGGGATTCTTTAAGCCTGATTCCCGTAACTTTCTGCTCTCCTGTAATTTCAATAATCTTATCGTGTATCACCGTAATTTTATCTGTATCACAAAGGTCGCTGTCCGTATATGGCACATAATATACCTTGGAAGCAACTTCCGAAAGAAACTTAGCTTCCGATTCGCTGTCCTTGGAAAATCCTGCTACCGCAACCGTCTTATTACGATAAAACATTGCATCACATGTAGCACAATAACTGACTCCTTTTCCAAGAAATTCTTTTTCACCTTTTATCGGTGTTCCAAAAGAAATACCTGTTGCAAGTATAACCGTTGATGATTCGTACATACCGTCTGATGAAAGTATGGAAAAATAATCGTCCATAGGATATACGGAAATCACATTTTCCTCAGTGATTTCTATACCCATCCTGTCAATATGATTCTTAAATGCTTCTACTACTTCCATGCCTGTCATTCCATACAATCCAAGGTAGTTATTAATTTCATGGGCCGATATTATTTTGTCCGATAAATTCTTTTTGCCGAAAATAATTATATTCCGGTTCCGGTTTTTTGCATTTATGGCTGCCGAAAGTCCCGCCGGACCTGTACCGATAACTGCTATGTCATATCTCATACATCTACTCCGTATTCATCGTGCATATACACTCTGTACACATTTTTAATCTGCTTATAAATCTTGCCTGTAAGCTCTGTTCCAAATGCTTTTACAATATTATTGTTGAGTTCCAGCGTATTCTCACTTTTCATGATTGCACTGTAAATAGTATTGTAATTGCCGATTGTAAAACCGGGAACGATAACCGTACTTCTAATCATATGCTTGTACTTATCAGGGAACTCAATAATCAGTTCTCTCCTGCGTACAGCCTTAACCTGTGAAGCCTCATCCTGCTCATTGTCCGGCTTTGCAAGCGGACTTTCAACAGGCTGCGGCTGGTTCTTATGTACAGTATCCGGTTTCTTTACAACTGCACTCTTATGTGTCCTTCCGCATTCAGGTCTGCCTGATATATAGCTCTTTCTGCAAATTGTTACACCTCTTTCTTCCCAGAAGTCAACAATACTGTCAAAACCTGTATCCCCTGTAATAATTACAACGTTACCGATTCCTCCCTGGGCAATTCTGTAGCCTAAAAATGTAGCAAGTTGGAAATCAAGATAATTTTTGCCAACCTTATGTGTGGCAAAATATTCATATTTTGCTTTGGAATTCATTAATTCCACATGAATCTGGAATGGCAGATTCTTAATGAATTCACTGTAAAATATAATAACTTCATCTCTCCCGGTCAGCTTTTCTACTCCCTCAAAGCCTTTTTCTCTTACGTTTTCGTAATCAATTAAATATAAACTCATGCCTGTCCTCTTTCTATTTTCGTATCGTTTCTAATTATAGCACATATTGTTCATATTGACATTATTCATTTTGCTTTGTTATAGTACGATTGTCAAGGAGGCATTTTTATGAATCAGGAATTTATGAAAAAAAAACCAATACTTCCATTAGTTATTTCCATGGCCCTTCCCATGACAATTTCAATGCTTGTAAATGCTTTATACAACATAGTCGACGGGTATTTTGTCGCAAAAATCAGCGAAGATGCAATGACAGCACTTTCACTTGTATTTCCGTTGCAGAATGTGCTTACTGCAATTACCGTGGGTTTTGGTATAGGAATCAATGCCGTAGTGGCATTTTACCTGGGTGCCAATGACAAAAAAACTGCAGACACCGCAGCATCCCTCGGAATGTTTTTCAATATAATTCACGGAGTTGTCCTCACGGTACTTTTTCTGACGACAATTCCTGTCTTTTTAAAGTTATTTACCGGTAATAAGGATGTCATATCTTCGGGAATGCAATATTCTTATGTTGTTTTTTCATTCTGCATACCGGTATCAATATCCATGACCTTTGAAAAAACTTTTCAGGCGGTGGGACGCATGAAAGTATCAATGATCTGTATGATGGCAGGATGTGTCACCAATATAATCCTTGATCCCTTATTCATATTCGGTGCCGGCTTTATCCCTGCAATGGGGATTAAAGGTGCAGCAATAGCTACCGTTACAGGCCAGTGCGTCACTCTTCTGGCATATTTTTTATTCTACACATTCTCTTCCGTCCCGGTACGTTTTTCTCTCAAGGAACTGCATTTTGACGGAAAAATATGTAAGAAATTGTATTCAATCGGTATTCCTGCCGGTCTTAATATGGCATTGCCATCACTTCAGGTTTTTGTACTTAATAAGATATTATCGGTATATCAGGGCGGCTATGTTCTTGTCCTTGGCTCTTATTACAAGCTGCAGACCTTCCTATACCTTACGGCAAACGGTGTTGTGCAGGGAATGCGGCCTGTTCTCAGCTTTAATTACGGTGCCGGAGAGCATAAACGCGTGCGTAATATTTTTATCTGTTCCCTCTCTATAATCGGCATTGTCATGACTCTCGGAACCATACTATGCCTTATTGCACCGGACAGGCTGATAGGAATTTTTTCATCCAATCCGGACACAATAGCAATCGGGATGCGGGCAATAAGAATAATAAGCATAGGATTTATCGTTTCCTCAATACCTGTCACCATATCAGGTGCACTTGAAGCCCTCGGAAAAGGTATAAGCTCACTTATTATCTCCATATTAAGGTATATAGGCATAATGCTTCTTCTTGCATGTATCCTTAATAAGGTTATCGGTGCCCAGGGTGTATGGCACAGCTTCTGGATAACAGAATTTATAACAGCTTTCGCCGCGGTAATCATTTATAAAAAAACTTTTAAGAAATCATAATTTACGCTTTTTGATTTCGGAAATATATCTCTCCATCTCCGTTGAGGCAGTAGCGCCGTCCCCCACCGCCGTTACAACCTGACGGAGATTTTTTTCGCACACGTCACCTGCCGCATACACACCGTCAATACTTGTCTTTTTAGCACAGTCCGTCACAATATAATCCTTATCGTTTAACTTAATAATATCCCTTACAAATTCCGTGGCAGGTTCATAGCCTGCAAATATAAATACTCCGAATCTTTCGTTATCCGGTGCAAAAGTAGTCTTTTCCCCTGTCAGGTCATTGCAATAGGTAATACTTTTTATCATCTCCTCATCGCCCCTGACTTCTAACACCTTGGTATTGTAAAGAATTGATATTTTCTCATTCTGTTTTGCCTTTGCGGATACTTTTTCGGGACAGGTAAACTCTTTTTCCCTCATGATAATCGTAACGTGACTTGCGTATCTGGTAAGAAAAACACTTTCCTGTGCCGCCGCATATCCTCCTCCAATGACAAATACTTCCTTGTCCTTAAAAAAAATTCCGTCACAGGTGGCACAATACGCAATTCCTTTACCCTTATATTCCTCTTCTCCCGGAAACCCAATCATTCTCGGATGTGCCCCTGTGGCTATAAGTATGGAAAAAGCGTAAAAAACACCCTTATCCGTATTAATAACCTTAATATCCTTATCAGGACAAAGTGACAGAACCTTGGCTTTAAGATACTCCGCTCCGAAACGTGTCCCCTGTTTTTTCATAATTCCCGTAAGTTCTGCACCGCTTGTCTCATATATCCCCGGATAATTAACAACCTTCTCGGTAATGACTATCTGTCCTCCGAAATTATTTTCCTCCATTACAAGCACCCTGTAACCTGCCCTCGCAAGATACAAAGAGGCGGTAAGCCCTGCAGGTCCGCCTCCTATAATTACAGCATCATATAATCTTTCCATTTCCATAAAACACTACCATCCCTACATTATTTGTAGTTTAGTATGTGCATTTTATGTAAAAAAATTCTTTAAATAACTACAATCGTATCTCCTTCTTCAAGGCTTATGCTTCCGTTAGGAATTACTATGCTGTCATTCCGCATTATCATTACCACAAGAGAACCCTCTTTTTTAGGAATCTCAGATAATTTTTTACCTAAATACCTGCTGCCCTCGTCTATTACTATTTCTGAAAGTGTAATTCCGTCAACCTGTTCAGGTGAAATAGCACTAAGAATGAGGGTATCTTCGGGAAGAAGCAGGGTATCTCCGTTGGGTATTATATTCTCGCCATTTCTTTTAAGAAGCACTATAAGAGTCTGTGGCGGCAATATGATGTCCTTTATTTTTCTGTTGCACCAGGTATGTTCTTTGGGAATATCCACCTGTATAAATTGTACCGGGACTTCCTCGGCGTAATCGTTAAATGTCTTCATTACATCAGCTTTGGTATCAATCATGCCGAGTTTTCTGGCAACGAAAGGAAGAAGGCTGCCCTGAAAAAGTATTGAGAACAATACAATAAAAAATACAAAATGGAAAATATCATTATCCGTATTAACGGACAGCACCGCAAATATGGCAAAAACAATGGACGACGCTCCCCTAAGACCTGCAAAAGCTACTAAAAGTATCTGTTTAAGTTTACTTTTAAACGGCAGCATTACAAGAAAAACAGCTATAGGTCTTGCAACCACCATAATAAACAATCCCGTCAGAAGTGCAGGCCCGATAACAGCAGGTATTCTTGATGGAAATGACAAAAGCCCCAGCAGGAAAAATATAAGCACCTGCATAAGTCCCGTTGTTCCGTCAAAGAAATTAACAAGATTTCTTTTGTTGTAAATATCCTTCATATTACCAATCACAATACCTACTATGTATACGCTCAAATAACCATTTCCGCCAAAAGCCTGTGGTATGGCATATCCGGCAAGGGCTATTCCCACAACAAATATCATATCAAAACCGGCTATGGAGAACCTTGCCTTCTTAAGGATAAAATAAGATACCACAGCAATAATGCCACCGAATAGCAGTCCAAGGAAGACCTGCCTGACAATGAGAATGGCAATTCCGTTAACGCTTGCACCGCCTTTTGCTATGGCTATCATGGTCGCCGTAAGCATATATGCACATGGGTCATTGCTTCCGCTTTCTATTTCAAGCATTGACGCCGTATTATATTTTAAATTGAGTTTCTTGGAACGAAGTATTGAAAAGACTGATGCTGCATCCGTTGAGCTTATTAAAGCGCCGATTAAAAATGATTCAACCGGATTCATACGGAGAGCAAAATGACAGAAAACACCTGTAACCGCAAAGGTAACAAGAACACCTACAGTTGATAAAAGTACTGCCCTTACCGCAACATTTTTAGCATATCTTACATTAGTACCGAATCCACCATAAAACATAATAAAAATCAATGCTACAGAACATATATTCTCAGCAAAAGAATAGTCGTCAAAATGTATCTTGAATATGCCGTCTGAACCAAAAAGCATACCAAGTACGATAAATGAAAGCAGTATTGGTATTCCAAGCTTTCCGGATATTCTGCTCAATAATACGCAGGCAAAAATAATCAATGATACAATAAGCAAATATGTCATAAAACCTCCATAAATGTAATCGTTTTTTCCATTTTAAAGTATTTTATTATTTTTGCCTAGTTAATTTAACTTAATTTATTAAGGAAATCTTCTGTAAGATTTTTATAATGGCTTCTGCTGATAGGTATTACCTTATCATTGTATAACTTTATATTGTCTTTTTCTATTTTCATAATCTTACTGCTGTTTACGATATAACTTCTGTGGCACCTTATGAAATTGCCGTTCAGTTTTTCCTGTACGTTTTCGATTGTCATATATGTAGTGTACATTCCGCTGTTGGTATATATGTGCAGCAGCCTTAATTCACTTTCTACATAATATATGTTTTTAAGCTTAATCCTTATATATCTTTCCCGGTTTTTTATAAACAACGACTCGTCATTATCTTCATTAATCATATTAATAAGTTTGTATAAAGAATCTTCTATATACTCCCTGCAATATGGTTCTGTAAGAAAATAAAAAGGATCTGAGCCGAATATTCGTTTTACTTCCTGTATGTCCTCCGACATATAAGCGAATCTGATATACGGATAATCCGATTTGAGACTTGATGTTACTTTTACTCCATCATCTTTTCCGATACGGGTATTGATATATACTGCATCAACTTCTCCTTTACATTCATCAACTATATATGTCGTAAGTGAAAAATAATTGTCATGAACCGAAACAAATACATTATCTCCCAAAATTGCATAGATATAATTTTTTAGTTCATCTGCATAATACCTGCTTCCATCACAAATTGCTATATTTATCATTCCTACAACGCTCCTCATTCGTATTTTGTAATATCAAAATATCGCAAAACGGCAGCTGTGTCACGGAATTTACCGCACTGAAATTAGTTAGTGCACATAAAAAGTCCGTTTTTCGGTAATCTTTACACTATTAATTCATCCATGATATAATCATCATATTATGATTATTACAGGACGTGGAATATGGTATTACGAGATTTTTTTACGCAGTTAGGCGACATATATGACTTTCATTTTGAGAAAAACAGGAATGGTTCTTACCGTGTAAATACAGTTATAAAAGAACTCATATATGATGATTTATATACACCGTCAGACTTTAATGAATCACAGATAGGATATTTTCTTGCCAATGACGATTTATCGTACCAGAATTATCCCAATATCCGTAATTCCTTTTCGGAACTTATGAATCCCAAGGATAACAGCAACCGTTTCCCGGTTCTGGAATTTGCCGATTCCATTGATATAGGCAAAATGTATCTGTACTATAATACCCTTACCAGCAATCTTGAGCAGGAAAAACAGGATGCTTTGTGCAACTTTATTGATAAGGTTTTTGAGGATGACGTTATCCTTCATGCCAGACTCCGCGTTATATGTACCTCGGACTACGAGTACATTGTATGGATAATATTAAACGGAATGTTCAACAGCCAGACTTTTGATTCAATGCTTCAGAAATTTGTAGCGGAGAAAAAGCCATCTTTTGAACCTGTTTCTATCTCTGAATCCTCGTTTAAGCATAGAATCAGTCTTTTTTTAAGCAAAAAGAATAGTCATGCCCGTCTGTATACAGGAATTCTTGTATTTTTGCTTATTGTGGAATTTATTCTGGCTTTAGCGCCCAACTTCATTCCGAAATATAATTCCATTTCAACTACAGAACAAAGCATATATTCCATTATTATACTTATATATTCCTCTCTGACTACTTTATTCTGGTTGTTCCAGACCTCTTATTCATTAAATTATGCAGAGCTTAGAACCATGTATATGTATATTGATGACTATAGTGAAAAAGATTTTGACAATTACTCTGAAAACTCATTTATAAAAAGGATTATGACGCCCATATTCAAAAGTAAGTCCAAGGTCGATAAATCAAGGGATTCCCTGCGCCATGCCGGAATGGTACTGGTAGTCATTTCCTGTGCCCTGGCACTTATTCCTTCTTTTATTTTTCAAAGTTTCCCGGTTCTTATAGGTTTGTGGGTTATGGTATGCCTTATATGTATGGTGACTGACAGAATAACCAATGATAAGAGATACAGGGAATATTACGATATGCTTACATCTCCAAAGGGTACAAAGCCCTCTGAATTCCGTGGGCTTGCCAAGATTTACCGGTGGGAATATGAGAAAACAGGTCTTAACCTTAATGATAACTATTATAAAGACACCATTCCCCTGCATTGTAATGTATGCTATAAAAACATCTTTTCCATGGCTTATGACCGTAATAAATGGTCATTAATGAACCAGCACCTTATACTGTTCTTCCTCAATCTGTTTCTGGTAATATTCGTAATTTTCAACTATCTTATCGGCAGTAAAGGAAGATTTTTCAGGATACCGGATAACGTAGATGTTAATATTTTTGTACTTATATACATACTTTCTGCAGGAATTTTCAGTATCATAGTTGCAATTACCAACAGTTCAAAAATGCATGGCATTGCACTTTTAGCCCACAGTATTATGCACATCGGGAACCATCCACAGGATGCTGAAAAGATATATACTACACTACAATGTGACAACTATATAAAAGAAGTGGATGAAGCCCGGGGAATTTATCTGTATAATATGGCAATTTTTAATAATGGCGGGGTTATTGAGGACATTTTGCCTGAATCCGACAGAATGTTATTTGCCCATAGAAAAAGTACACTCAATGCTTTTCTTGGAATTACAGTATGTATGCTGTATGTCATTGTAATTATGTTTTTTGTGTGGCATACAAGACAGTACCGGTTGTTTTTCCCTGTAACGGCTGCTTTTATCCTGATATATTTCTTTGCTATATTATATCTTCCAAAAAGAGTCTCAAAGAGAAAAATTATCAAAGAAATCAAGAAACTTTCCGGGGTCTGATAATTATACCTGTTACCGTGAGGACAGCAGGTATAATCAGAATCACGCTCTTTGCCGCAGATGTACCAATTCTTTTTGCCAGTATGCTGATTAATACCATACCTATAGCATTTCCGACACTGTTATAAACAGTTGCCCATGCAAAATTCCTTCCTATACGTTCTTTTGGCGATGCCTCCATTATCATTAACATTATAATATTTGCGGCAAAAAAATATGCTCCTATCATTATTCCGTATGCTGCTGCCGTAATAATATAATTCTTTGATACAATAAATAATATCAGAGAAACAACGGTGGCAGCCACATCTGCACAGATTGCTTTTCTCCTTGATAAACGGTCTCCCATAATGCCGCTTGCTATATTAATTATGATAGTTATAAGGGGCTGTATAAAAAGAATCATGTTAATTATATAGTCTGTTTTAAACCGCATGGTTATCATAGGTTCATTATAGAATTTTATTCCGGACGTACCTGCACCCCATGCAAAAATAACAATATACAGGTATATAAGTGCAGAATTTCTTTTATTTGCGTATGTGGGTAATTGTGTTATTTTTTCTGTTGTTGTCTGGTTTTTGTCCCATGGAAGAAAAATAAATACAATAACAGCCACAAAAGCAGTAATTGCTATTCCTATTCCATACATCCTTGTATAATCGTACGGTCTGCCTGTTATGGCAATTCTACGTATAACCGGTACGGATGCAGCAGACAGTGCTGCTACCGCAGCAAGGATTCCCCTTACGGTGGCGCGCTTCTTTTCATCGATAAATGAAGCAATATATATATACTGGATATCCACGCTTGTGCTAAGTGATATCAGGGAATTACCAATAAGAAATACTATGTACTTCCTTGTAGTCATGCACAACAACAGACCGGGTATATACAGAAGCAGGTTAAGCAAAAGGACTTTTTTCCTGCCAAGATAATCAACCATTCCCCTAAAAACCGGTGACATCAGAGATATCGCATAGAACGGAATTGCCACGCTGTTAATCATTACCGTTGCATCCTCTAAAGACATATTCAAGGGATTCATAACCAGATCCCTAAGAAAAAGAGACTGTATTTTATCATAAAGTTCAGAACAATACGAATCACCGATCTGGATGATAATAAGTATGGCAATTAACATTGCCCCTGCAGTCAATCCTGTATTTTTCTTTTCACTCCGCATATTTCATTTATCCTCCAATGTAAAAATGAGGTAACAAATGTTACCTCACCTTAAAAGCGTTCTCAATATCGCCAATATATATAATTGTATTGGCAGGGACAATTGCCGGATTCCCATAGCTTAATCTGGTTCCATCCGAAAGGTATGTACCCTCCTTTGAGAAATCAGTTACTATGTAACTGCCGACAATACCATTACAGGTAATGACGCAGTGCATACTGCTGACATTATCACTCCTTATGATGAGATTAGACTCTGACCCTGAGCTTCCTATTATCAGCTGTTCACCCTGCTCCAATTCTATAATATACCCTGCATAAACACCTCTGATTCCCTCAATGTATCCACGCTTATTTAAGCTTTCAGAATCCATACAGTGTTTCCTTTCTGAACTTTGAGTTCTATTTCCTGACCAAGCGAAAGTTACTTCTCCCAATACGAAACACATCGTTCTCATGTATATATTTTGGTTTTCTTAACAAAACGTTATTAAGGTATGTAAATGAACCTGTTGATGGAACAATTTTATATTTATCCTTGTCTATATCATATACTATTGTGCAATGATTGTCACGCGTAATCTGAATATCATCTGTTAAATGTATATCCATCTGACATCCCGTGCCTATCCGGTTAAGGCCTTCGTGTATAGGATATTTTTTTCCTACGCCTGTTCCGAATATACATTCCAGGAACGCAATATTTTTTTTATTCATATCTTCATCACAAACAGGACATTTAGTAAATTTGTTTTCATCATAATAGTGTCCTCTCTCACATTTATTCATCCTCTATGCCTCCTCTCCTATATTAAGATATCTGCTTACTGTACCCACTACATCCTTATATCTTGAACGGCTTATGGGAACTATGGTTCCACCATATAAAAGAAGTCCGTCATTTACAAGTTTCTTGACTTTGTCAAGATTAACGATAAAACTCTGATGTGTGCGCAGGAAATTATTCTTAAGTTTCTTCTCAACTTCATCCAATTTGTAGTAATATGTACTGAAGCCATCATAATAATGTATATTTATAACTCTTCTCTGGCTTTCTATATAATAAATATCCTTAAGAAGAACAACGGAATCGCCCTTTCTGCTCTCAGGGTTACCTATTGTCAGCAACTCCGCATTATCTTCATCCACTATCTGTATAATTTTATAAAGTGAATCTTTTACATAATCTTCTTCATAAGGTCTTGTAAGGAAATATATCGGATTAATCCGGAATATATCTTTAGCCCTCTCGATGTCATCAGAAAGAAATATTATTTTAATATTGGTATATTCTTTTTGCAGGCTTTCCGCTGCAGCGATGCCTCCTTTCTGCCCTGCATTAATATCAATATAAACCGCATCCAGTTTTCCTTTTCTCTCATCGCATACATATGTAACAAGTGAAAATACATTATCATGCGTTGATACCGATACTTCATTTCCAAGCGTATCTTTAATTAATTTCTCCAACTTTTCAAGTGTTTTATTATTTTCATCGCAAATGGCTACTCGTATCATTTATCCGCTCATCCCAATCTGTTCATTTTGTGTTAGTCTAGCACATTAATCCCATTTGAAACGTAAAATGTAATAAATGGTTAAAAAATTGTAACTTTTGGTTAAAAAAAGCTACAGGTGATTTACCACCTGCAGCTTTTTTAACTATCTGCTATTCGTAGATGTTTTTCTTTTTATCCTTTGTCTTAGCTTTTTTCTTCAAAGGATGTTTTGGATTCTTATCTGCCATAACCATTCGCCTCTTTCCGATACTATGTCATCTGAAAATTAACCTTCAATGGCAATATATTTATTCTCTTCAACTGCTTTCTTAGCTTCTACCTTAGGCACGAAGAGTTTCAGAATACCATGCTTAAATTCACCCTTAATGTCTTCCTGTTTAACAGCTTCACCGACATAAAAGCTTCTCTGGCATGCTCCGGCATAACGTTCCCTACGGATATATCTGCCTGATTCTTTCTCCTGTTCGTCCTTATCAAGTCCCTTGGCTGCACTGATTGTAAGATATCCGTCATTCAACGAAGCCTTAATCTCATCTTTAGTAAAGCCAGGTAAATCAATCTCTAATTCATAACCGTTATCAGATTCCTTAATATCGGTTTTCATAATCCTGTCTGCTTTCTTACCGTAAAGTTTCTTTTCTGTGTTCTTCATATCCCTATCATAGAATGGGAATTCATCAAACCAGTCATCAAATAAATTTTCTCCAAAAATACTAGGCATCAACATAAGTCATCTCTCCTTTTCTAAATAAATGCTCATTAACCATGTTTTCTTGGAACCGGAAGATTTAATTTTTACCTCTTCCTTTGTTCTAGGTGTAATATAACACCTATTATTAGCAATGTCAAGAGGAGAGTGCTAATTTTTTGTGAACTTTTTGTGAACTTTTAGGAGGTTCCTGTCTGCTTCTGCCTGAATAAAGCAATAAGCCTTACCATACGGTACATTTTAAGTTTAATACAGATAAGGGTAATCTTTCTGGTCATTGAAAAATCCTTTAAACGCAGTGATTTCATGGCATTAGTAAAGAAAGGGTCTTTAACCAGCTTTTTAAAAGCTGCTGTCTGTTCTTTCTTTGTATCTTTTCTGGCAGGATTAAAAGAATAATTAACCACAATAAGGAGTAAATGATATAAAACACAGTTGTCATAAGTAACAAGGTGTTTACTAAGACCATTATCCACGAGGAAATCGTACATCACAGAAAGAGATTTTCTATATCTTTCAACATAATCCGTTCTGAAACTTCTTACCGCCGAAACGGTATTGTGAAGATAATTATAGAGGGATTTTGCCACAAAACCCACCTTGTCCGCATAAAATGCCGTGCGAAGCATAAATTCAGCATCCTCTGCCGCCGTAAGATTGTCATTAAGCAAAAGATTATTTCTAATAAGAAATTCCCTGTTGAATAATTTTCCCCAGATAAAACCCACACCTGACTGTGGTTTTAATGCATCATCAAGAAATTCCGATACGCCCTCTTTATCAAGGCAAAAATCATCTTCCCTATATACATGTTTTTCCATATGGTCAGAATATATTATAGAGTAATCACACATAACGATATCGCAGTCATTGTTAAGCATTTTGTTTAACATAAGACTTACGGCATTTATATCAAGTGTATCGTCTGCGTCAACAAATGTTATGGCATAGCCGGCAGCCTTATTTATGCCTGTATTTCTTGCAACGGACACTCCTTCGTTATCCTTATGGATTACCTTAATCCTGTTGTCTTTAATTGCCAGTTCATCGCATATTTTACCGCTGTTATCCGTTGAGCCATCGTCAACAAGAATTATTTCCAACAGCTTATGGGACTGGCGGACCAAAGAGTCCACACAAGTCCCAATTGTATTCTCCGCATTATATACCGGAACAATTATACTGATTAATTTATCATACATACTTTTCAACTGCCTCTAATGCCGCAATAATTACCTTGTCCATATCGTAATATTTATAATTACCAAGGCGTCCGCCAAATATCACCTTTTCTTCTTTATCGGCAAGAGCTTTGTACTTTTCAAAAAGATCATTGTTACGTTCGTTATTAACAGGATAATATGGTTCCATTCCAGGCTCCCACTCCGTAGAGTATTCCCTTGAAATAATGGTCTTTTCCTGTTTTCCGAACTCAAAATGCTTATGCTCAATTATTCTTGTATAAGGCACTTCCCTGTCTGTATAATTTACAACCGCATTACCCTGATAATTGTCACAGTCAAGAACCTCCGTTTCAAATCTTACGGTTCTGTATTCAAGGTGTCCGTAACAGAAATCATAATATTCATCAATCATTCCCGTAAACAATACTTTATCCGCAATGCCTTCGTTATCTTTGATAAATTCAAAATAATCCGTATCAAGCAGAACATCACTGCCCTCTAACATCTTTTCCACAATCTTTGTATAACCGCCGATTGGTATTCCCTGGTATCTGTCGTTAAAATAATTATTATCGTATGTAAAACGGAGAGGAAGTCTCTTAATAATAAACGCAGGAAGCTCCTTACAGTCCCTTCCCCACTGTTTTTCCGTATAACCTTTGATAAGTTTCTCGTAAACATCTGTTCCTACAAGGGATAATGCCTGTTCTTCAAGGTTCTGAGGCTCGGTTATGTTAAGTTCCTCTATCTGTTTCTCAATAATTGCCTTGGCTTCAGACGGGGTCTTTATATTCCACATCTTAGAGAAAGTATTCATATTGAAAGGAAGATTGTAAAGCTCGTCCTTATATACCGCAACAGGTGAATTAATGTAGTTATTAAAATCTGCAAAGGAATTTACATAATCCCAGATTTTTCTGTCGGAGGTATGGAAAATATGTGCACCGTACTGATGGACATTGATATTCTCTGTTTCTTTTGTATATATATTACCCGCAATATGGTCACGTTTATCTATTACAAGACACTTTTTCCCTTTTTTAGTGGCTTCATAAGCAAAAACAGCACCGAAAAGTCCTGCCCCAACTATTAAATAATCGTATTTCATTTCTGTGATTCTCCTTTTTTGAATTTATTTTTTATCTGTATAAAAGTTTCATGTACAAGCGGCTCTTTAAAAATTATCATTACCAGAAGATATATGCCAAAGAATAACACTGCCGAAACAAGTATTGCAAGTATATCGTTAAATTTAAGTAATTTTACCCATAAAGATGCTGCGGTTGATGCCGTAAGTGCAATAAGTATCAGCCAGTATTTTACGGATTTAAGCATTGTACCTGCCACATCTTTAAGTGAAAAATACTGCCATATAAGTACCACTGTTTCCGCAACCAGCGTTCCTATTGCCGCACCTGCCGCACCATATTCCGGAATAAGTGCAGCATTTATTGCAAGGTCCACAAGAGCACCTGCAATTTCCGAAAAAAGAACATGTTTTTCTTTTCCCATAGGCACCATAATCTGAATACCGATAACGTTAGTAATACCGATAAGAAGCAATGTTGGCATTATAATCTGCATCGGAATTACTGAGCCTGCGAATCCATTGCCTGAGAGAGCATATATACCTTCTTTTGCAAAAATCATAAAATATATTACACAGGGTGATGCAAGTAGGAAAATAAATTTCATCGTCTTTTTGGCAATTCTGTCAAATTCGCTCTTCTCATTATTCTCAATATAATATGTCATTCTCGGTAAAAGCACAGAGCTTGCCGAAGTTACAAAACTTACAAGAATGGTCTTAATTTTAACCGCTGCCGAATAATATCCAACATCCGTATCGGTTTTCATAAAACCAAGCATGGCAGTATCAAGGTTTGTGTACACTGTGGTCGCAACAGACATTGCAAAAAATACAGCAATCATCTTAAAATGCCTTTTCAGGCAATATCCGCCCACCGGTTTTACATATATAAGTTTCCTTACATTTATAAAATTAAGCACATTGGAAGCTCCCGACGCAAAAATCGAAATTGCCCCGTATATAACGTAATCTTCCTTTGTATGCACAAGCAGAAACATTGCAATAAGTGCCACGAGTTTAAAAATAACCGACCTTACCGTTATATAAGTATATTGCTCCATTGCCTTGTAGAGCCATTCAACACCGATTGCATTGAGGAAAATCGTAATACTTACAATCAGCATAAGCGTGCGTTCACTTGCAAACTTAGGCACTGCCTTTAATGATATAAAAAAAGCAATATACACGATTACGCACATAAAAAGGTTGATGCTCAATATCTCATGTGCGGTGCGTGAAAGTTTCTCCTTATTATCCCTGACCCTGGCACACGCCTTAACCCCGTAAGTAGGTATTCCGAGCTGGGCAAACATTGCAAAATACGCAATTATGGATGTAGCAAAATTAACCTTGCCAGTTCCCTCAGCCAAAAGAATACGTGATACATATGGGAATGTAATCAACGGAAAAATAAATGAGGACATTGTAAGTATCGCATTCATAATCATATTAACTTTAACTGATTTATGCTTAACGTCCATTTTCTTTTTCTCCCGGATACTCGATTGAAGGCTTGAATTTCAATCCGCTTAAAGCACTTTTTCGTACAATCTTAATACGTTTTCTCTTGTCAGAACATCCCGACTTCTTAATGTCTTTGATGGTATTTTTAATATTAATCCAGAAATTAAACACTTCTCTCTTGCTTTTTCTTCTGGCAATATAATATCTGTTGCGATAAAGACACTTATATCTGTCAATTCTGTCCATATCAGTTTCCCAGATAGCGGTTGCCTTATTGCTGCCCATCTCATGGACAACCTGGCTTCCATATACAAAGTAACATGGATATTTCTCCGATATTCTCAAAGAATATTCAACATCATCCGCCCATATAAAAAATTCTTTTATAGGAAGTCCCACTTCCTTTACAACGGAGGCTTTAATATACATTGATACAAATGAAGCAGAATCAAGCCTTATCATTTTTTTATCCATGAGATTAATATTTTCCCGCCATTTATAACTTATGGCAGGCACATTCATCTCACAAGGTGTTCCGTCAATCCATTTTGCATAGCTTGAAAGAAAGCCGTAATTACCGTCAAGCAGCTTATCCGCCTTAATAAGTTCTGAAAGAGCATCCTCCTCCGGAATGGTATCATCATCCATTATCCAGAGATATTCATAATCAAGGCATACGGCTTTATTAACTCCATAGGAGAAACCACCCGCTCCGCCAAGATTGGCACCCGTGTTATAATACTTTACTTCAGGTACATCCTTATATTCCTCGGTAATGAAGCCTTCGGTTCCGTCCGTACTGGCATTATCTATTACAAGAATATCAGGTGCTCCGGCACTCTGTTTAAGAATATGGTCAATACATTTTTTAAGTAAAGCTTTTCTGTTATAGGTTACAACAACCGCTGCTATATTTTGTGTCATGGTAAGTCCTTTCTATATAGTCACTTTGTACATAAAATCGCAATCTGCTTATGCACCAGATTGCGATTAAGTATATCTATATCATTTTATCAGCTTATCATAGTATGTCCCTGTCTGATTTTTTTGTTCTTCTTCAAACTTATATGTCAGTTTATGAACACATGTCTGACTCTTTATCGCATTCCATGTCTTTTCATCATATTTATCAAAAAGCCTTAATAATAAAATATGTGGTGTTGAACTGCTGACAGGTATAACAGAATTCCATTCATCCGGATATTTTTCAATCGCAAGTTCAGCAAAATCATGATAAATAAAATAGTCAATAAGCTTATTATATTTTTTCCAGTAATTATACAATAATTCTATTGTCAGTCTCAAAATTCTATTGTTTTTTTCTGCACTGATAAACCAATTTGACATTTTTGTAGGATGTCCGTCCAGTCCCGGTTTAAGGCATTGATAGAAAAACAGATCAGAATCAAGCATATATCCAGGTAAACTTCCGGTAATCATAACTGTTGCATCAATCCACGTTCCACCATATTGAAGCAAAAGTTCCGTCCTTAATAAATCTGACATATGTGTTCTTGAAATCACCCCATTATCTATCTTCTTCTGGATATACTCAGGAAATACAACATAATCTCTGTAGTTATCTTCTGTTAAAACAATTATTTCCCTGTCTGTTATATATTCTTTCATTGACTGGTAACACTTTTTTACAAGCTCAGGTGCATTATCCATTCCCTGCAGCCAGCAGACCCATATTTTTCTGCCTTCAACACTCTTATTAACAGGTTCACTCCTGTCATCTGCGGAATATCCGGCTATAAATTTTTTATTTTTTCTTCTGAGCTTTTTAAGAATTTTGTTGTCTACTGCATTTCTTAATATTTCCAATGACTTTTTACTGAATCCTAACCACAACGAAAGAAATAATGCATATACAAGTACATGTGCTCTTGCATAGCGCTTTAATATCTCTTTTCCTCCAACTTTTTTAAAAAGCTTCGCAAATTTGTTCATTATTATACCTCCAATATTGATCTGTTTTTTAAATCATTTTGTAAAAAGTTCTTCATACATGCCTGAGATTTTTTCCCATGTATATTCTTTTCTTACACGTTCCTTTGCTTTCTTTCCGAGGCTTCTAATCTCATCATCACTAAGACTGTCTGCCTTGTTAATGAGCTTAGAAAGTGAGCCTTCCTCTCTTCCCCAGTATAATGCACCATCTTCAGCAACTTCTTTATTAAATCCGACATTTACAAGTAAATTCAGATCCGTACTTCCAAGTGCCTCAATAAGCGAAGGATTGGTTCCTCCTACTGTATGTCCATGGAAATATGCATAAGCATTTTCTCTGATCTTTTTAAGTAATTCCTGGTCATATACCGTTCCGACAAATTTAATTCTCTTATCACTCTTATAGTGAAGTTTCTCTTCAAGCTGTGCCTGAAACTTATCATCAGCCGTCGTAATAATGGCAAAATCTCTTTTTGAGTCAGACTTCATAAATTCCTTAATCATAATTTCAAAACTGTTTTCAGGGACAAAACGTCCTACAACAAGATAATACTCTTTCTTTTTAAGTCCTTTATCTTTATACCAATTAATAAGCTTGTCATCATCATCTGATAATTTACTAGGTGTGAGATCCGCACCATAAGCAATAAATGTAGTCTTTGGATTGTATTTATCATAGCACTTGTGAATATATTTCTCTATATTTTTGCTGTCACATACTAATAAGTCACAATTTTTAACCATCAACTGTTCAGATTTCTTCCAATACCATCTTATAGGTCTGCTCCATTTTGCTCTCATCCATTCATGTCCATCAGGATTTACATACATTTTTCCACCAAGCCTCTGGATCTGTTTATGAAATTTTCTGGCAAAAGGTCCGATACGGCATGCAAGAACATACACAATCGGATTAGAAATATTATGTTTTTTGATATATTTAATACAATATTTCAAGGCTGCAACGTCATAATAAATTGCCTGTGCCGGTCCGATATTAGGTACTTTAATCTGAAAGCAATGTGCATTATGATATTCAAATTCCTTATTTTCCGTACCCTTCCAGGCAATATGATATTTAATTCTGTTATTGTTCTCATGATACTCTGTCAGTTTATCCAAAAAAGTCTCATAACCGCCATATGCTCCACAATTTTTTGCCCCTACTATAAATACATTCTGCATAATATATACCATTTCCTAAATTTTATTTCATCAATAAATAACTACCGATGATTATACCATATATGTTTTTTATTATAAAGTTTATATTTGACTTAAGAAAAATTTCTCCATTTCTTCTGCCATCGTTTTAATGTCATAGCCTTTTTTCCTGACTATATCCGACATATCTCTTCTTTCAATATCTTTATCCTGTGCTATTGTCTCAGCCCATACCTCAGGAGTAACGTCTATAGGCAGATATTTCACATTGCCGGTTATGTTACAGTCCCTTGTAATATTATCTGCCACATAACACCTTAATCCTGTTGCCTGTGCTTCAACAAGTACGATAGGAAAACCTTCATGTAACGAAGGAAGAATAAATGCGTCCATTACATTCATTAAATCTGCTATGTCGCTTCTTTGTCCCAAAAGTCTTACATTATCCTGAAGGTTAAGCGACTTTACCTTGTTGTCAATACTGCCTTTAAGCTCACCATCACCTATATGGAGAAGCATAACATCCTTATCCCTTTTGGCCAACGCATTTACAATATCAATTATATATTCCGGATTTTTCGCCGGCTGCAAACGCCCTACCGTTCCGATAACATATTTATTTTCAAGTCCCAATTCCCGTCTTTTTGCGTTTCTTCTATCCGTATCGTACTTAAAATCGTCACAATTAACACAATTAGGTATTACTTTATAGTCCCTGTTTCCAAACATCCATTTACCTGCATCATAAGAGCATGCGAAACGATAATTAACATATTTATCAAGCTTCATATCTGCAAGTTTTTCCCTTATACGGTCTTTAACGGACATCTTTGGCTCTGTGGTATTGTGTGAATGGATTATTCTCTTTTTAACACCATATTTCTTGGCATATCTGAATAAATCAAGGCTTAACGGCTTCATGTTAAATTGGAAATACACCGCTTCGTACGGAGTATTCTCAAATATTATTTTCATCATACCGTAATGCTCTTTTACGGACTGTTTTTTTCTCGGAATATGAAATACTCTTCCGCCAAGGGAAGTAATTTCGTCAGAATATGCCACTTCCTTGTCACAAAAGGTTACAAAATCAAACTGGAGTTTTTCCCTGTCGCAATTTCTGTAGATATTCATTACATAGCTTTCCATTCCACCTTTATTTTCAGTAAAACCAGCTATTAATACTTTCTTAGGTTCACTCATAATATTTACCTTTCCCATACTGACGGATTCGGAAGAATCTTTTCCAATGCCGCGTTAATCTTTGTTCTGGTATTATCAAAATCCTCGATATTGCAGTCATTTATACATATCATTTTGTAACTGCTGTCTGTAATGGTGCGGCATACATCCTCCACTGCTCCCTCTATTGTATCGTCAAGCTGTATTGCCCTTCCGAAACGGTTTATGTTATATGGATGAAATTTTCCCGTTACATACTGCTCATTTTTAAATATAAACTGATTCACATCATCCGCATTTCTGAATTTATGGCTACTGGTGGCTTCAAGTATCTCCCTGTTCTCCGTCCAGACCTTCTCAATAGTGCTTTTTAATATATTGGATGCAAGGTGTGAATAGTGAAGACCGAAAAAATGATTCCTTTTAAGTGGTCTGAAGCACATATTGGTTACAAATGCTTTTTTATCACACATGGAATAAAACTTTTTCTTCTGCTCTTTCAACACCGTTCTTCTGTCATAATGACTGTTAAGCAGCACCATATTATTAATTAAAATATTATTAAAAATGTCCTTATGGTCAGGTGTTATCGGGTCTTCCAATGCATAATCGCAAGGTAATCCATCAATGAAAAAATCTTCCGGCGAAGTTTCATTTATAACAAAATAGTCATCATTCAGATATATAAAATGTTCTGACAACTCCTTAATTCTGTGAAGATTAAGCTCTATAGGGTGTGAACTGAAAGTCGGAAGATACTCTTTGGGAATATAATCGGAATGATTTACAATTACAATCCTGTCATCTGCTTCCTTATTCATCCAGTCAGGGACCTGCCCGCATGTAATAAGGTAAATCTTATGCACCCACGGCATAAATTTATCTATTCCACGGAATACATACTTAAAATTGTCCCAATCCCTGAACCTGTTTTCCGAATTATCAACTTTATCATTATTTAAGTCTTCAAGGAATTTATTTTTACTTGCCTGCCATTCCTTATCTGTGGGGTCTACCCAGGGAATTACAACATCTATATCCATAATTATAACCCTTTCAACGTAATTAACACTTTTTTGCCAGAAACCAGTCCTGCAAATCTTTTGCCTGACTGACTATGTCAAATCCCGCAGCTTTTACTTTATCTACGCCGTTTTTCCTATTAATATCATCACTTTTAAGAAGCAGGTCTGCTTCCTTTGCCCAGTCGGCAGCTCCTCTTTCAAGGCTTATCCTGTGGAAGTTCTCATCAGCCACCGCATAATCGGGAATTACATTGTCCGATGCAACTGCCGGAAGCCCTGATGACTGTACCTCCATAGCAACCACACTTAATCCCTCAAATAACGACGGAAATACAAAAACATCCATAGCCATCAAAAGATTCTTCACGTCATTTCTGATTCCCATAAACATCACACTGTCTGTTATCCCAAGCAGCTTTGCTTTTTCGTGAAGCATATCCTCATCTTCGCCCTGTCCAATAAGCATAAGCACCGAATTGCTGTGTATTTTCTTAAATTCTGCAAATATTTCCAACAAAAAGGACTGGTTTTTCTGGAAGTGCATACGTCCGATATGTCCAAGCACAATTTTATCTTCTATATTAAGTTCTTTTCTGTAATTATCTCTTATATCCTCATTAAACCTATATGAGGAAGTATCTATCGCATTATATATAAGCCTGTATTGGCCGGAATTAATTATTTTATCAGGATAAAACCACTTTGCTGCCTCATACGAGCATGCCCAATAGTCGGTTGCTATCCTGCCGATGTTCTTTTTATTGATTTTGTGGAGAATCCCACGAAGTCTGGAATCCATATTTCTTGAATTGTGGCTGTGTATAATTCTTACAGGTATTCCGTATTTTTTTGCCATTTTTAAATAATCAATATTGGCAAGACTGCAAAGATTAACCCATATCGCATCATATTCTGCGGCATGCTCCTTAAAAAAAGCTTTCATGTCCTTTTTATATCTGACAGGATTATCTCTTCTTGCGGTAACTTTAATTACCCTGCAGCCCATATCCGTAAGCTCATTTTCATACGCAACAACCTTTGTATTACAAAGAAAATCCATATGAACCTTGGTTTTATCAAAATTTCTTGCGTAATTCATCAGGAAGCTTTCAACCCCTCCGGGATTGTCATTCATTCCGAATATCAAAATATTAAACATTCGATACTACCTCTTGTGTGCTAAAACTGTTCCTATCCTTAACCGCATCAATTAATAAGAAAGGCAATGGATTAAAGGTAAGATTCCAAAGTCTTGGTTCTGTTATTGAAAAAATAAGTGTAAGAACAACTATCATTGTTATCCATGAGTCATTATTTTTCTTTGCGAACAATAATATTTTTGTATAAATACCTAATACAAACATCAAAAATACAATACCATAGGATAAAAGAATCTGGATGTATGAACAGTCTACATAATTATATACACCTTTCATTTCTTCAAAACTGTATCCTATCCATACAATAGGCTGTCCAAAAACAGTAATTCCATATTTACGGATACCAAGCTGTCCGTAATATAATCTGTTACTTAACAGCTTATTTATAACTTCCCATATACGGTTTCCTTCGTTATAAAAAACAGCAAGCAGTACCGACATAACCGCAAGGATTATCGGAACAGCCGGTGTTATTTTTCTAAATTTTCTATTAATTCTATCTATATTATTTTTTCCGTATCTGTTAATTATTGTAAAGAGAACCGATAACACACCTATCAGAAAGCACATTCTTGTATCGGTAAAAATATATAGCGTTATATGAATACCAAGAATACACAGGATTTCAATAAAACTTATCTTTTCCCGCCTTAAAATAATATATGAAAAAGACATATAAAGAAAAAGTATAGGCAATGTCGTTACCCATGTAAAACCAAGCATATATCTTCTTCTCATATTGTCCATAAATATCTGGTTCTCAACAACACCGGTAAGACATGTAATAACACCAATCATAATTGTAACTGCCTGAATAATTGCAATTGCTTTTAAATTCCGTCTTGATGTACTGCACCATCCTGCAAAAAAAATCACGGCAATATATATAAGAGTATTATCAGAAGCCTTGAAAGCAACAATTCCGGCTAATCCAAGAACAAGTATTACGCCACTTAAAATCTTATTTTTAATTTCACTCGCAATGATTATGCCGGCAAAAATAATATAAGAAATAAGTCTTATATACTTAAATGCAGAACCCAGATTACTTTCTTTAACCACAATGGTAAGATTGAATAAATGCGTGCTAAAGAATAAAAGCAAGGCTATATAATAAAAAATTTCTTTTCTGGTAAATGCTAATCTATCCTTCACGATATTATCCTTCCACAGGGTATTTAATCTCGTTCATACAAATCCCTTGTATACACTTTATCTTTAACATCTGACAATTCGACGTTCCATCTGTTTGTTACAATTACATCACACTGTTTTTTGAATTCTTCAAGGCTGTTAATAACCTCATTCCCCAAAAATGTACTATCATCAAGTGTTGGCTCATATATAATAACTCTTACGCCTTCACCTTTAATTCTCTTCATAACGCCCTGAATTGATGACTGTCTGAAATTATCTGAATTAGCTTTCATTGTAAGTCTGTAAATTCCAACTGTATCCGGTCTTCTGTCAAGGATTCTTTCTGCAATAAAATCTTTTCTTGTTCTGTTGGATTCTACTATTGCTTCAATAAGATTTTCAGGTATATCCTTGTAATTTGCCAGAAGCTGTTTGGTGTCTTTTGGCAGACAGTATCCGCCATACCCGAATGAAGGATTATTATACTGGTCTCCGATTCTCGGATCAAGACATACGCCTTCAATAATCTGCTTAGTATTAAGATTTCTCATCTCAGCGTATGTATCCAATTCATTAAAATATGCAACCCTTAATGCAAGATAAGTGTTAGCAAATAATTTAACTGCCTCTGCTTCAGTAGGATTAGTTATAAGAACTTTTATATTCTCCTTAATTGCACCATTTTTTAACAATTCTGAAAATACATGTGCCATCTCTACACAATGTGTATCATCCTCAGGTGCACCTACAATAATTCTTGAAGGATAAAGATTGTCATATAATGCTTTTCCTTCCCTTAAAAATTCCGGTGAAAAAATAATATTCTGAGTATTATACTTTTCTCTTACATTCATGGTATATCCCACAGGTACTGTGGACTTAATAACTATCATTGCATCCTTATTTATCTTAAGCACCTGCTCAATTACATTTTCTACAGAAGAAGTATCAAAATAATTTTTCTCCGAATCATAGTTGGTAGGAGTTGAAATTATTACAAAATCTGCATCTTTATAAGCTTCTTCACCATTTATCGTCGCACGAAGATTAAGTTCTTTGTTCTGAAGATATTCTTCTATTTCCTTATCAACAATCGGTGACTTACGATTATTAATCATCTCAACTTTCTTTTCAATTATATCAACTGCCACAACTTCATTGTTCTGTGCAAGAAGTATTGCATTTGAAAGTCCTACATATCCTGTACCTGATACTGCTATTTTCATTGACCTTATCTCCAATCTTATTTATTAAAAACTGCTGTCGTATTTGATTCCTTTGAATTTTGCACTCATAAAAGAACGTATTTTCCTGTTCCAGTTAACTTTCTCAGTCATTAGAACAGGCAGTTCAACGTAATTATATCCTTTATAATCAAGCCATACATCTAGAAGGATTTCACTTATTCTTCCAAATAATCGTGCCTGAAATTTTGAATATCCCGTAATGTCAATCTCATTTTCCATATCAAACAGAATTGGGAAAAGCCAATTACAATATTCATTAAATATCTTTTTTTTCATTATCATCATATTAAACATATGAGCACTTCTTTTTTTCATTATTTTTTCAAATGAATGAAGATATTCCGGATTATTATTTTTCAAAATATCCCTGACAACACTCAGATGTTCTCCATAATGCGTATGTGTATAATGTGACCTGATATTCTCAATATAATAATGTCTTTTTTTTGGCAGCACTATATCACTTTTTTTCAAAATATTTTCAAGGTAATTTCTGTCAATTATCTTTTTGTATTTATCTCTACCTAAAACATACTTTTTCTTGAAATATCTTCTGTAATGAACAAGACCATAATAGTCTGCATCAATATTTTTCCAAATCCAGTAAAGACCTGTCAGTTCACAGAAATAAGGATTTTTCTCAGATATACTTATACCTGTGTCATCTTTTACATATCCTGTATTATTATCTATTACCTTGGCTCCTACCTGGATCGGGATATATATATCGTCATCGGGAAGTCTATATTTTTTTTGTGTAGCTATACATATCTTAATATTCATACTTATAACCTTAACTCTTTTTATTTGCATTCATACCTACATAATCATTACCGTACCCAAAACATTAATTCCCTGCTGTTCACATAAATCAAGATTATCACACAAATCATTATAATCAGACCTGCCTATTTTCTCAAAGAATATTACAGCCTCACTATTTATAGCATTTTCCAGTGATTTAACATCTGTCAGAATATCTTTACCGGAAACAATCTCCAATCCATTACTCTTTAATGATTCTGCAAGCATATCAAATACTTTTACATTATCTGACAATGAAGATGTAATGAAAATACTATTTATATCTTTATGTTTGCACAAATAATATATATTCTTTGCAACATACTGAATCTGCTTTTCCAATGGCTCCTTCTTATACACTTTATAACATTTCTTATATATTGCCTTGTCAAGTGCTAACATTTTACGTGTATCCAGATCAGATACCGTTCCAATAAGATTCATATTTCCAAGATTTCTTATATCGTCTGTATTTCTTAATTTTTTACTTAAAATAAATCTTAAAGCAAAGAAAACAACTGCCAAAAACAGACCTATAACTGCACCTATAACTGCATTTCTGGTTTTTACAAAACTCTTAATTGACAATGTTACTTTCTCTGTATTATTGGTGATATTACCATCAGCATTTACATAAACCTTCTGGTCTTCGGTAAGTTTGTTTATCATTGTCTTGTATTTGTCAGTCTCATTACTGAATGTATTCTTTAATGAAATCTGGAAATTACTTATTTCCTGATCAAATCCCACATTGTAAGATTCATTATTAATTTTAATATCATGTTTTACAACAGTACCCTGCATTACTTCTGACCGGGCTGCTATTTTTTCCTTAATACATCCGGCTAAAGTATCACACATTTCTTTATCTTTAGCCTTTATTGTAACTGACAAGGTATTACCACCAGAGGAACTGCTTACCAAAACATCAAGATCACTTTCCCTGAATGTATCCCCTGTTTTTTCAATAATTGCTTTTCTTACTTCTTCTCCTGCAACAAATATTTTATAATTTTCCATTAAATCATCAATATTAGATGCTCCGGAGATATTATACTGAATTGTTACCTTTGAAACATTACTTGAATCAATATTGTTAACATAATCATTGTAGTAATTCTTTTCAAACTCATCATACTGCTTCTTAACGCTTAATGCCCTGATTACGGTTTCATCTTTTGCCATTGCTTCATAATCTACTACCGGAGCATCCTTTATTGCTTTTTTTTCTTTAAGATATGCTGTTACACTGCCAAATCCCATTACAACCACTGCCATAATAACAGTTACAGCGATAATTCTTTTCCAAAAAAGTAAAATATACCAGAATACACTGTTAACATATATCTGCCTGTCCGAATCTCTATATCTGCTTTCCATTTTTTTATATACCTTTCTATCTAGCAATTACGTAATAGTTATGATGTCCTATTCTTTCATTTTCAGGAGGTAACTGCATATAATCACCATATACCTGTGTAAGGAATTTATCATATTCCTTAGGACATCTGTATTCTTTATCACCAAATTTAATCATAACATATTCATCAAACCATTTTCTTGGAAAAATATCTTTTCTTCCACCTGAAAGCCACACAACGCATCCGACATATTCTGACTTATCATAGTCTTTAACTCTTTCCAGTTTCTTCAGTCTGTTCTGAAAAAAATTCTTACCCATAACCTTTGAAAAAACAAATACAGGGAATTTAATGATTTTCCTGAATGTTGAAGTTGTTGTTTCTGTTGCACACCTCACACGTGTTGCCTGATAACATAATGATGACAGTCTGTCACCTTTAAGTCCAAATTTAAGTGCTTCCTGTTCCGTATCTCCAAGTCCGTCAAAAGGATAAATATCTATAAAAATACCCATACCGTACTCTTTTTCATTGTTCATAATTATTCTGTAACGTTTATCACTTATTCTGGTAATCATATATGGATATTTTTTGTTGACATCATGATTAAATACTTCCAAATCCGGAAACATTTCTTTGTTATCCAGAAGATATTTTACAAGAATATCATGATCCTTTCGTGGCATCATAATATCAAGGTCATCATCCCACGGTATAAAACCATTATGTCTTACTGCACCTATAAGTGTTCCGTAAAACAAATAATACCTGAGTGACAGTTTATCACACAATCCCGCTATAACCTCTAATATATCTGCTGCTACATTCTGTGTTTCTTTTACATCTAATTTATGACTCATATTATTTACCCTTTTCCTAAATAATTAAGATATCCAATCCTTAAATTTATGACTGTATTTTAATCCTGTGACCTCATCTAATTTTGATGAATCAAAGACCGTGCTGCCTGACTCTGTCAATCTGGCTTCCCTTGGCCATTCAATAAGCTCAACATTTACATTATATTTCTTTGCAATGAGTTCTGCCATCTCATATAATGAGTAATCTTCTCCGCCAATATTGTATATTCCATTCAGCGTTTCCTTAGAAGAACCGCCTTTATATAATGCTTCACATAAATCTTCCATATATGTTATGGTTCTTCTCTGTTTTCCATCCCCGTACAAGGTTATATTTTCTCCGGCTGTAGCTTTCTTCATAAAAAATTCTGCCGTACCATATGAACTTGCTTCAGGTACAAGTGTGCCGTAAGGAAGACAAATTCTGAATACTGTATATGGTATTCCGTACATGTTATTATACATCCATAAATAATTTTCACAACTATATTTATTTATGGCATATATAGTCTTAAATTCTTTCTCTGCATCCTCTTTTAATAATCCGTCCCTGCCCTTATATACAAGTCTGGTTGACGGAAATATTAGTCTGCCCGTTCCGTTATTCAGTCTGTACGCTTCAATTATTTTAAGAAGAATCAATTCGTTAATCTCAACAAATGTTTCGTATTGTTCAAATCCCTGCACACTTCCTGTCTTACCGGCGAAAATATAAATCATGTCCGAATTAAAATCAATTTTTCTTATGTTGTCTTTGTCTGAATAATCTACTCTTTCATAACAATCCAATCCGTCTACATGATTTTCCTGAAAATCATATAACTTCATTTCTGTGTCACTATCTATATTATTTTGAACATACCATATAAAATTTCTTGCTATATAACTATTGGCACCTATTATTGTTACTTTCATTATTTCATCTCACTTTTTTCAATAAATTCATCTATCAAATCTGCCTGTGTCTTTATATCATCAGCAATTTTTTTTCTGATGCTTTCATCATCAATGCTCTTGAGGAAATACTCTATTGATTTTTTGAATGTATCATCGGCACTTAATTCAATTTCACTTGCAACACCATTTTTTCTGATTGTCGCCATTGGTACAAATCCACTTGGTGCAGTGAGTATTCTTCCGGTAAAAATACTGCCTTCGCTTCCCCATATATCAAGGTTGCATCTGTAATCATTATCCATACCAAAAGATATTTGTGCTACATCACCTTTTTCATTCTTTAATGTCGCACTTCCGTATAAGTCTACATTATGTTCTTCTGACATTATAAAATTTGCATCCGTAATATGGACATCTCCACCTAACAGAATCCTTGCCAGTTTAACAGGATACCCTCCACAGTCAAATAAAGCTCCGCCGCCAAGTTTCTTATTATAGCGGAAATCATTCTGTGCTCTCTTAGGAAATCCGAAATCAATCCTTATCAGTCTTACATTTCCTATCTCACCGTCAGCTACTATCTTTTTTATATCTTCAATCTGTTTGTGAAATGCAAACATATAATTTTCATGAAAAGCAACATTCTGTTTTGTTGCATCCTCAATCAAATTATAAGTATCTGCTTTGGAAATCGTAAATGGTTTTTCGCAGAAAAGATGTTTTCCGTTGGAAATAACTTTTTTTGCCCACTTGTAATGTAATGCAGGAGGCAATGGAAGGTATACAACATCTATATCTTCTGACTTAATAAGATTCTCATATCCGTCTATTACCTTTCCGCCATATTGTTCAACAAAGCTGTCGGCTTTTTTAAATTCATTCCTGCGTACCTGTTCTATAGTCTCCTTCGGTGTATCTGATAATGAATCTCCAAACCATTCCTCCGGTGTAGCAACAGCAACGCCGGCAAATTCTGCATCTTTAATTTCTTTTAATGCCGGTAAAAATCTTCTGAAAGCAATCTCTGAGGGACAAATTATTCCTATTCTCTTCATCTTAATCTACCTCTATAATTTTAATAATGATAACAAATTCCTAAGCTGTATATTAATACAATTATTAACCTGGATAAGCATATTTAATGTACTGTAATTAACCCAGAAATACTTATCTGTAATCTCTACATCTTTCTTGTTAACTTTGAAAATCGTATTGCGATTCTCTTCATGATAGAATCTTCCACCTTCTTCGGAAAGCATTACATCTATATCCGCTTTGTGTTTCTTTTCAAGCAATTCATGATAGTATCTTTCCACCGGATCATCATCCTCGTTACGATGTGAAGGCTCTAGCTGCACAGTAGGTCCTATTTCTACCTTATCAAATGTTCCTATTTCCGGAACTGCCTTAACGAGATATTCCCTTACCCCGGAATCATCCGAATACATAAGAGAAAATTCAGCTTTACCTATTGCCTTAAAAAGTGGCTGTACCCAGTTCTGAACCTCTCTGCCTGATATTTCTATATCATAAAATCTCACGTTAAAGTTAGCATTTTTAGTGCAGTCCACACCTTTATCACTTACATTCCAGTCAACCAGTTCAAATAAGGGAATTGTTGTACGCTTGACATCATTAAACATTTTATAATCATTGATGTACTGATACATGTTTCTTAAATCAACAGACTGACTTTCATTAAACATGGATTGAAATAATTCCTTACTGCCAATAATCTGTTCAATTTCTTTTAATTCATCCGCATTAAAATTCTGGGTTGTTACAGGTATACCTGACAAAACAGTTCTTGTATCCATATTAACAAGATTGTCTATTTCCATAAGTTTCTTTATCTGGCCAAGTGTCATCCATCTAAAATTAGAATATATCTCAATATCATCGGTCACTTCCATAATCATATTTCTATTTCTTTTCCTGAAGAAACGCGATGACTGTTCTGACTGTATCTGGTCGTATATAACATTGTATTGTGCGGAATGTTCAAAATACTCAAAATACTTTGGAAGACTTCCTCCGTGTGCACGCAGAAAATTGCTTTTTGTTGCCTGAATTGTAGGTGAAATCTGGACACAATTTATATTGCCCGGTTCAATTTTCGCCTGCATAAGAAAATGCATAACGCCGTCAATTTTCTTACAGATAATTCCAAGATAGCCTATCTCCGGCTGTATAATAACAGGCTGCTCACTATGGAACTTTCCGTTAACAAACTGGCGTATTCCTTTAATTGAAAAAAAGCTGCGCTTCCTGTTAAGTATTTCGCCTTCATAATCATCATAAAACCAAAAAGTATCATCCGTAATCCGGGTTTCTTCTATTCTCACATGTGTTGTTTCGTTCAGATTCTGTATCCACTTTATTAGTTCTTCCGTAGAATTAACTGTACTCTCTTCTGTTTTCCATGATTTTAATATATCAATAATCTGTGTTTTCAATTTCTTTTTAATTTTCCTTTCATTCTGCCAATAAAACCTGACATAATTCTCTTAAACTCTTTAAATTCATCCATTTTTCTAAGTGTGATATAGTAAATCAGATTAATATCTATCAACGAAATGAAGAGCTTAATTATAAAGCTCAATATGTTGCTTCCAACTGTGATATATTTAAAAATAAACAGGTTCAAAGCAATGGTTCCTATGAACACAGCCGTATATATACCGGTCCGTAAATAGAACCTGTAGCTTTTTTTATTAAAACAGTCTTTAAAAATAACATATGGTTCCCACCAGAAATTAGTAAGGAAATTACTGATAAGAGTTCCAAGTAAAATTCCGTATATTCCCATATCAAGTGCCAATAATAAAAATAGCGATACAACTAAATTTATAGCCGCTTCTGAAATGGATTTTACTCTCATCTGTCTGAAAAGTCCATAAGTTTCAATAAACACAAGATTGGTATTTCTCATAAGCCTGAAATACAAATTGAATGCAATAAGTGCCACCGTACCCCATTCAAGTATATATGAATCTCCAATCCATACTTTAATAAAACTATCAACAAGCAGATAAAACATTGAAACGCAGAATCCTACAATCCAGAAATTAATAAAATACGCATTGCTGTATACTTTGTAAGATTTTTCATGGTCCTCGCAGGTTGCAAGATTTCCAACGCTTCCTGTAAGTCCTTCAAAAGCTTTGGTAATAATTGTCCTTATCATAGAAACAAATAATGTATAATTAGAATATATACCAAGATAAACTGTACTTATATATTTGGAAATAAGTATATTATCAGTTGATGTTACAACTACAGAACTGATTTTGGTTGTCATCATTGCCCTGACATTCCTGAATATATTTTTTGTATCCTCTTTTTCTAATTTTTCATGCTTGTTTTCTTTGAGATAAGGATATTTTTTGTTAACATACCTTGATATCTCAACATTGGATGCAACCGTACATAAAACCTGAACTGCAAGGTATGCATAGAAATTTTTCCAGATTAAAAGTATTACAATCTGTATTACCTGTTGTAAAAGCGAAAATGCGGTCTGGTTTAAGGAATTAATATATCCGTTCTGTGTTGCTATAAGAATATTTCTTTTGTAAGCAAAAAAGTAACTTGCTGCCGTATTGGACAGGTACATCAGGAATATAAGTCTTAAATGTGGTATATTGCTCTTATTATCTACAAAGAAATCAAGAAATGGTGTTATGGCAAGTCCGATTACAATAACTACAAATCCGATTATTGTATATACTTTCCCATAAAAGTTCATAAGGGCTGTGACTTTTTTTTCATCATTATTGGCTATAGGTCTATACATTTCATAAAGAATAGCCGTACCCACACCAAGTTCTGCAAGTGAAAGAAGCTGAAGTATATCGCTAAACAGCCCGCTTACTCCTAAAAATGTCTTTCCTAACGCATAAATAAAAACGCTTCTGGTTACAAAAGATGCGATTATCGTGACAATCTGTGTTATAAAATTAACTGATGTATTCCTTACCGAATTGCTTGTTCTTGAACTCATTTACAATTATCCTTTTTCATTAATTATATCAATAAAGATTTTATCAAGTTTCTCACAGTATAACCTGCTGTCAAAAAGCTTCGCACGTTCTTTAGCCCTGTTCCCCAAGTCTCTGCAAAGTTCTTTTGATGATACAAGTCTGAGCATTGCTTCTTTCAGGTTGTCTATAAGATTTTCTTCCTTATTTACAACTATTGCTGTATCTGCAACCATTTCAGGCAGTCCGCCCGAGTTAGTAACAATTACAGGAAGTTCCGATGCCATATATTCTATTGCAGCCATTGCGAATGGTTCTTCATAGGTAGAAGGTAACACTGCTATGTCTGCTGCCGAATAGTATAATGGTAATTCATCGTATCCCACATAGCCAAGAAAATCAATCTTATTTAAGGATTTTGCAGCTTCAGATACAAGTTTTTCATAAAATTCATCTCTAACATTTCCATCATAAAGCTTGTTTCCTATAACTTCCAAACGTAAGTTGGTATATTCCGTTATTTTTGAAAAAGCCTTGATAAGTTCCATTATTCCTTTCTCAGGGACAAGTCTGGCAACAAAAATAATGGCAATTTCATCATCTTTTATATTAAGTTTTTCTCTTATGCCATTACGCTGCCCCTTCGTATATTCATTACCGAATCTGCTTATATCGACACCATTATGAAGTGTAACAACTTTTTCCTCGTATCCGAGTTTTCTTACTATGTCCGAGTTATATTCACTGACTGTAATTACCCTGTCAACATTCTTCATAATATAATCTATATTCTTAACTGAACTGTTAAGATGATCATTATATATGTGAATTGCAATCTTTCCATCAAACTCTTTACGAACTAATTCAAAATATCCCGTGGAATTATCAAGAACAACCAAGTCCAGTTTTTCCTTGTTCTGTCTGATTACTTTTTTAATTATTTTCTTATAATCAGCATTGATAATCTTATGGGCTAATCCACTTATTTTAGGGATATCTTTGTACATAAGTTTAATAAGGAATCTATGCCTTCCTGTGTATTCAATAACAGTATTTTTTAGTTCTGATGATAAATTCTTTGCATCTTCATTGTAAATACTGGTTACAATCAAATCATTATTTTTTTCTTTTTCGTTCCATTCTATATAAAAATTTATCAAATTCTGGACTGCCCCGCCTTTAACCGGTGGGATTGGCAGCATTCTGCTAGGTATCATTAATATTTTCATATATGTTTCTCCATTAATTCAATCCATTTTTCTGAAATAATTTCTTTAGAAAACTGTCTTGCTTTAATTCTGGCATTACGGCCGAACTCATATCTTAATTCATCATTTTCTGCTATTTCAAGCATTTTTTCCGCATAAGCATTTGTATCGAATTTTTTAACAATGAATCCTTCCATTCCATCCGTTACAAGCGGTTCCATTGCCGTTATATCATAAGCAATTACTGGAACACCCATCTCAAGGGACTCAAGAATTATCATTGGCATTCCTTCCCATCTTGACGGCATCAGAAAGCATCCGGATTTAAGGAATTCCCTCTTTGTGGAATCGGTATTTCCCATCAGGAAAATCCTGTCATCAAGTCTGTATTCTCTAATCATATTTTCAAGCTGGTCCTTATCCGGTCCGACTCCAAATATCTTAAGTTTCCATTCATTATTCTTTTCAGCAAAGATTTTGAATGATTCTATTAACAAATCAAAGCCTTTTCCATTCCATAAATGTCCGGCTGCCATAAATTCCTTACTTTGTAAATCCGAAGTCTCATTACTTTCGTATGTCTTAATATTGGCAATAACAGTAGAATTAATATTGAGTTCATCTTTTATTTTCTTTTTATCATAATCATTTAAAACAACATAATCATCAAGATTTCCTACTAGTCTGCTGTATATCCTGTCCTTATGCCACATATACTTACCGGCAGTATTAAAATATGCATCATATGAGTTAAGCTGCCACCCTATTGTCATAGTCTTTACATATGATCTGATTGCACCTAACATCATGGAATAATATCCGGCAGCTCCGATAATGACATCTATATGTTCTTCGTTAATAATATTAATGAGTTCCCTTAATACTCTTTTAGGAAATGTGGCTTTCTCAACTATCTTTGACATTCTTTTACCACAAAGTAATCTTGTCTTTTTATTGACTCCTTTTATAAACTTCTCAAAAACATTTCCTCCATCAGGATTCCAGTTAATAAACTTGTAATCCGTATCGGGAATATTATTATTTCTTCCAACGATAAGTATTTCATTATCTTCTGAAAAACGTTTTGCAAGGACTTTAACAACTGATGCAACTCCTCCGACTCCGTTTAACTCTGAAACAAGAAAAGCGACTTTCATATACTAAATTATCTCCATCTTATATTTGTTCATTTCTATTAGCATATACATTAAGAGCATATACGAGTGATATTGAAAACAACGTAATAGGGTATGTGTTTGTAAATTGCCCTGTCATTACGGTAACAAGGAACAGATATCCAAGATATGTCAATCCGATAATTACATTTTTTCTGTTAAAACCGTGGTTTTTGAAGAATTTGACAACCGGTACAATTATCATAAAAACAAATGCTGCAAGCCCTATAATCCCTGTTTTCATGGCAACATTAACATAAGCATTATCGGTAAACAAGCTTTCACCGTGAAATCTTCCCCACTGATTAATTAAAGGCAATGGAGTTCCAAAGCCTGCACCGGCAGGTTCTTTCACTAACTTTCTGAAATAGTATTTAACCGTATTAAATCTTGTAACGCCATTATCATTCTTACTGAATATGTCTGTATTAAGAAGTCTCATAAGCAGTTCATTTTTGGTAACAACCATAACTGCTGCAACCATAGCAATTACCGAAACCGTTGCTATTATTTTAACCCTGAACTGTATACTCTTCCAGTTATCTTTTGAGATACTTAAGACAAGAATAATAATCATCAATAATGCCATTACAAAAATTATTGTCCTGTTATGTGCACAGAACAGATTATAATACATACATACAGCCATACCTACATATTCCGGTATTTTTGACTTATTAACCGGTGAATTAAGGAAACCATAAAATACATATATTATTATCAGTAATGTAATGTTTGCTGAATAAACCACAAAAGCTGTTTCTGTGCTTCGTTTATGCAGATCCTCTATATAGAAGAAATTCATGGAATCCCCGAGAGTATTTACGAATATTGAAAAAAGACATCCGAAACTTACTCCATAAATGGTATATCTTATCCACTTTTCTATATCAAAATCATTTCCGAATATGACAAATATACTAAAAATGTATAACATCATCATAACGTATTTCTGTCCGTCTGAAATAAAATTTTTGTGATGTAACAGTCCAATAACAAGACCTGTAAATATTCCAACACAGAAAACAATATATTTAATGTATGATCTATTCCACGATATGGTTTTTCTTTTCTTGACAAGTTCAATAATTGAATAAATCGTAAGAATACTTATAATAACATGAAATCCGTTTATGGAAACAGATTTAATATTAATAAGATTAACATATTCCATAATAACATTGGTGCTTCCTATCGGTATTCCTATTATAAACAAATAGCTGACCCAGAACATTTTTTTAATGTCTTTCTTCGCCAGAAAAATCAAAAAGATACTAAATAATATCATAATTATTGAAGAAACTGTTTTCATCGCTTACCTTTCCATTTCGTATATCTTAATCATTTTACTTATCATGTTATTTTCGCTGAATAAATCTTTTCCCCTGTTATAAAACGCCTGTTTGTCTTCATCAAGGATAGCTTTATCTTCATATCTCTCAATTATATCACAGGCTTTTTGTGAATCGCCTACCGGAAAGAGATTTTTCTCATTACCGACAACATTAGGTGCCCCACCGGAATTAGTTGCAATGACCACGGTTTTCTTAGACATTGCCTCAACGAGTGTACGTCCGAATGATTCAAATTCTGAGGTAAGGACAAATATATCCATAGCCGCATACATCTGCTGCATTATTTCTTTACCTGCATTCATCCTGCATATAAGTCGTCCTTCTGAAGCCTTTTCTAATTTACTGATATATTCATTCAATTCACTGTTCTCATTGGTACCTACAGGATTACTGATACATACTGCAAAATATATATTTTTACCCTTTAATCTCTCGCATATATCAAGTACCGTATCCCAACGTTTCCAGTCGACATATCTTCCTACAAAACCAATAACTAATGTATCATCATTGATTCCATTTTCATTACGAATTAAATTTCTTTTCTCGGTAGAATCTTCAAACCATTCATCTTCTATTACATTCTGAACCACATGAAGTCTTGGTGTCTCATTATCTCCAACAGCCTGTTTCCAGCAATTTTTATTATTTTCCGTTGTGCATATGACGTCATTAAAATAATGCGAACAGCTCCTGTACATATTCTTATATCTGTCATTATAAGCTTCAAAATAATGTCTGTCCGTATATATTATTCTTATCTTTGATTTAACAAGATGGAATTTCTTCAGCAAAAGGAACACATAAGAATACTGTGCAAACTGGATATGAACTATATCAGGCTTAAACTTTCTTATATATTTAAGAGCATTATGCGCTTTCTGTAAAACCTGAATGTATTTATTTGCCGATTTTTTAAATTGATAAAGCCTTATATTATCAAATGCTGTATCCTTATTCAAGGAATTCTCAGCAAGAATTGCAACCTCATAACCATTGGCAGCCATAGCCTTAGCCATGGTTGCTGTCGACTTTTCAGCTCCCCCGATTAAATCCATGGGATAATCACACAAATACAATATTTTCTTACCAGACATTTATTTTCTCCTAATTCATATGTAATATCTATCTAAAGATTATATATAAAATAATGTAAAATATCAATACAACCTTGACCAACTGTTAAAAACCGTATAAAAAGAACGTCTCCCGACTTTACATCTCTTTATACGGTTTTCATTAATTTTATTTTATCTTATCAGCAAATTCAACAACTGCATCACTTCTGTCAACACGTTCTGCACATTCATATATCACAATATCAGGGTTATACAACTCAATAACCTTATCCAGGTCTTTGGTATAATCGCCCCACACAAGCCATACTTCTGAAAAACTTTCTGCGAAATCTTCAACTATAAAACTATTTATGTAGCTGTCACACATTAACAAAAGTCTGGTATCATTTCCGGCGTCTTTGTTAATCCATATACTGTGCCTTTCATCTTCTCCAAATTCACCCATTAACGATTTATCTGCTTTAACAGCTTTAGGATTTCTGATAGTAAATGTTTCCATCATATCTTTCTCATGTATAAATCCATTAAGGGTAATGCCTTTGTCTTCAACAGTTATGTCATAATCATCTTCACTGAGAATATTATACATATTATGATTATCTTCATTTATCTTTTCCATAATATACTGATAACCAAAATAAGCGCCTCTTTCGGTCCAATGGGTAGGGTCTCCATAATGGCTGTAAACTTCGTATGATTTTTTCTTATCAAGCAGCATTTCTTTAAGGGAAATCTCATTTACAGTGGTATTATTCTTTATATAATTAACAACCTGATCCGTCTTGGAAGTATCTCCAATCTGATTAACCGATGCCATAAACTGTTCAGGATAAACCGAGTGTTTGTCCCAACATTGTACATTGTAGAACTTAATTCCTTTGTCTCCAAGCCAGTCACTTATGGTCTGGTAACTCTGACCTATCTGTGCCACTCTTTCGTCACTGCGAAGATTCAGATGGGCATAGTCAGCAATCATGGCATCTGTTGCATATATGAAGTCGCCATGTCTTCCTATGTAATAATTACTTTTGTTAAGCATCCTACCAAACACTTCGTACTGAAGTCTTGCATTGGTATCAATTAAATACTTTCTAAATCCCATGTTATCCTTAAACCAGCTTTCAACATCGCTTGTAAAATCAGGATTAAATCTGCCATTTTCAATTAATTTAGGGGTATCGGTAAGATATCTGTTCTCATCCTCAGAAACAACCCCACTTTTCCAGTTAGCTTTAATAAGAGGTAACGAAATAATTGCCATAAACAATACAATAAAAATGATATTATATACTTTTTTAAGCATAATTTTCCTCCTTTAAAACTGAAAATATATAAAAGCTGAATATGAATTAGATGCAACCTGCAGTACACATAACAACAATAAAGCAAGTAATAATATGTATTTGACAGGTGTTAATATTTTTTCGTTTACTTTTCTCTTAAGCAGACCATACAGCTTTTTCAGTAATGGTGTGCACATAATCAGGCCCAATATCAATATAAGGAATGACCATTTATTAAGGTACAGCCAGACATTATATACCGATATTTCAGGATTATTCAATCCAAATAACGACTTGATATAGTTAAAAGCATGTTTAATTCCTGATGACCTGAACATTACCCAGCCTAACATAACAACAAGCATTGTGTATGCATGCTGAAAAACAGATACTATAACTCTTTTGAAATTATGCCCGGTTACTTCCTTAGATTTGGAATGGGATTTAATAAATTTTTCCGTAAGGTTGAATATGCCATGCCATATTCCCCACGCTATGTATGTAAATGCTGCACCATGCCATATTCCCGTAAGCAAAAATACAATTGCAACATTAAGATATACATGTTTTCTGTTTCCGCCAAGCGGAATATATACATAGTCCCTGAAAAATGATGACAATGAAATATGCCATCTTCTCCAGAATTCCGTAATACTCTTTGAAATATAAGGATAGTTAAAATTCTCAAGGAAATGGAATCCAAACATTCTTCCTAATCCTATAGCCATATCACTATATCCTGCAAAATCAAAAAATATCTGCAATGAATATGCTATTATTCCTAACCATGCAAGGGACACCGAATTCAATTTAGGATTACAGTCAAACATTGCATTTGCTATTATCGCCATATTGTCAGCAATAATTATCTTTTTAAACAAACCTAAAATAAATCTCTGTATTCCGTATGCAAAATCTTCCGTTGTAACTTTTCTGTTATCAATTTCTGTGGCAATATCTTTATATCTAACAATAGGTCCCGCAACAAGCTGTGGGAACATACTTATATACATTCCAAGCTTAAACACATTCTTCTGTGCAGGTACATCTCCCCTGTACACGTCCACAACATAAGATAAACCCTGAAATGTAAAAAATGATATTCCAATAGGCAATAAAACATTGGCAAACTGGGTATGAATATCAAATATTTTCTTAAGCGTTCTTATTGTAAAATTAAAATATTTGAAATAGAACAATATCAAAAGATTACAGGCAACTGTAAGTACAAGCCAAAGTTTCTTTTTTCCGGTCTGTCCTGCTCTTTCTACAAGCAGTGCTCCAAAATAATTCAGTACAATACTTCCTAATAAAATTATAGTAAACGATGGTTTATTCCACGCATAAAAAAATATACTTACAAGAAGAAGCCAGTAATTTCTCGCTTTACCTCTCAGTATATAATAACCTGCTATAACTACAGGCAAAAAAATAAACAGGAATACCGCATTGCTAAAGACCATATCATTCCTCTTTCCTATCATTAGTCAATTAAAAAGTATATATTTGTCCCCTGTTTTTGTCAATTCTTTACGGCACCATTTTCCTTATAACAGGGATTTTTTGTATTACCCTGACAATAATAACACTTAATCCATATATAATAAATGTTCCAACAATTCTATATAAGGTACTTCTTGGGTCAATGCCAAAATGCCTGATTGAAAAATATTTAAGGTAATAATGGATTAGATATGCCCCAAAACTCGCAGACGAAAGATTTCTTACAATCCTAACGGCTTTTTCGTGTCTCTCTATTAAATTCCATTTTCCATATTTAAAGAGCACAAAGACTGCTGTTCCCATAAATATAGCAGGAATATTCATATACCCTGCATAGGTTTTATCAAATCTTCCTGTTTTAAAGGAGTTTTGTACTGTCAGGTAAAAATACATAAAGAAACCGAGCAGTCCAAGAATATATATCAATATTCTGAACTTTTTATTAATGTCTGTATTAGCAAGAAGATATCCAATGAGAAACCAAACCACATATCCGCCGCAGCTTACTGCATTAAGTGCAGAATTCCACTGTATCCCCGTCAATCTGCATACAAATGGCAATAAAACATTCAGCACAATATAAACAAGTATAAGATATGTAAATATCCCTTTTTTTCCAATCCTCTTGTCCTCATCTACCAGGGAAAACAATGGAATTGTCAGATATACCGAGAACAATGCCGGAAAAAACCAGTAGATTCCCATTCCTTTACAATTAATAACGGCACTGATAAATTTTGCCGGTGTATTGATATCGGAAATTTTCATTCCTTTTGTATAAAATATTGACCAGCATATTCCTATGATACTCCATATCATAAACGGAACAAATGTCTTGAAAATTCTTTTTTTAAAGAAAGCCCCGGTATCATATCTTTTCCTGTAATTCATAAGTGTAGCACCCGTCAGCATAAAAAAAACAGGTACAGCAAAATAAAACAGGGCTTCAATAAACATACATGAAACCCAGTTTCTTGTCTTTGCAAACGTGTGAACTGCTCCGTTTACATGCAATGCCACTACAGCAAAGCATGCAAATATATTGAGCAGGTCAAAATATAAAATATATTTTTTGTTATTTTCCATATACTTTTCTATTCTTCTTCTATTTTTACTTCTGCCTTATCCTTCAGTCCTTCGACTTCCTTCATATATTTTTTGGAGTCCTTCATAAAACTTATTACAATCATAATAATAACTATTCCAATTGGGAATGCTGCTACAATACTTACTGACTGAAGATTACTCATGGAGCTTCCTGAAAACAAGAGTGCAATTGGAAGTAATATGAGTAATATGCACCACATTAACTGGATTAATTTATGTGGCTGTTCATCTTTGCCAAGTCTGTGGTAACTATAGCATGATGCAGTTAAAGCTATTGAGTCAAATGAAGTTGCATAAAAAGCTATCATTGTAATAAGAACCACAACCATAATTACAGGTGCGCATGGCAATGTTTTTATAATTGATACAATAAGACTGTATAAGTCCCCGGTCTGATTATATGTTGCAATAAAATCTGCAGCACCTGATGTCTGCATTCCCATTGAGTAATTACCAAGAATTACAAAACTTAATAATGTCGAACCAACACCAAATCCATATCCGCCAAGGATAGTCTGCTTAACAGTTCTTCCTCTTGAAATACTTCCGATAAAGAATGGAGCAGCGACACACCATACCATCCAATATGCCCAATAATAAATTGTCCAATTCTGAGCGAAACTTGTTGTCCTGTTAGGATCCGTATATGTTGATAACCCGATAAAATTCTGAATCATTCTGCCAAAAGATTCAAATCCTGTTTCTATAATATATCTTGTCTTTCCACCAAACAACAGTACAAATACAAGCAATCCGAAGAACAAGAAAATACATGCTTTAGCAAGAATACTTATGCCTTTAAATCCATGTAAAAGTGAATATGTATATACAAAGCATGTAATTACAAGGATAATTATATTAATTACAGTTCTGCTGACTTCAATATGGAATAAATTACTGATTATCTCTGCCATAAGCGGTGTTGCAACACTGAATGTTGTTGCTGTTCCCGCAATAAGAGCAAATACAGCTAACAAGTCAATAAGTCTTCCCGGAAGTTTATCCGTATATTTGCCAAGTAAAGGTCTGCATGCTTCACTGTATTTCTGCTTATCTCTTTTACGGACATGAAGCATAAATCCAAATGCAACGGCAAGCACAAGGTAAAATGCCCATGGAATAAAGCTCCAATGAAACTGTGGAAATACTCCTGCCCATTCCTGAACACTGCCAAGTTCACTTATATGTGGGTCTGTGGCATATAATATCCATTCTGAAAATGAATAGAAAAGAATATCTGCTGCAAGTCCACATGTAAACATCATTGAACCCCAGGCAAAAAACGAATACTTAGGTTTTTCTCCCGGTTTTCCTAATACAATATTTCCAACCTTTGAAAATGCTATTACCATTGAAAGTATGAAAATGCCAAGTCCTATCACAAGATAATATGTACCGAATGTATCTCCAAAGAAAAATCTTACTTTTGTGAGTATCTTATTGGAACTTTCCGGAAATACAAAAAACAGTATACATAATGCTATTATTATACCAAGTGGTATGAGGGTAATTCCCCAGTCAATTTTTCCTTTTTCCTTTTTAATTTCTTCATTCATCTTAGTAATTCTCCTTATATCTGCTATAGCTTTTATCAATTGCTACCAATTCATCAAAACTGTCTATCTCAACAATGTCTCCTTTTTTCATAGGACGTATCCCAAGTTCATATTCCTCAGGGTAACAAAACATTGCTATATCATCCCAGTATATCTGTCTGTTTTTCTTTTGTTCAAATTCAATTTCCAGATGTTTTCTTAGTTTTACTGCATCTTCTTTATTCCACCTTGAAACACTGTATAACTGCCAGCCGCCCTTTCCTCCTGTCCTGCTGCAGGAAGTAACTATGCCATTTTCTACGGTCTGTAACCATTCATCTGTCTCTTCATCAGTCCATATACTGTTATATCCGGATCTGTCAAATTCCGGAGCCAGAATATCAGGATTATATATTATCTGGTCTCCATCAAGAATAACCGAATCTTCAATGTAATTTCTAGCCACATATAAAGATGAAATGTTGTTGCATGTATCATAATAAGGATTTTCTATTATATCCACATCCGGAAAATCTTTCAAAAGTTCACTGAATCTGTCTTTGAGGTAACCAACCACGATGTGTATTTCATATATTCCGTTTTTATGTAATGCATCTATCACAGTGTCTATCATTCTTATTCCGTTAACTTTAATTAACGGCTTGGGTGTTTCAAGTGTTACCGGCTTCATTCTTGTACCAAGACCGGCAGCCATTATAATTGCACGCTTTACTTTATTCATTTCAGTTCCTCTTTTATTTGTTCTGATTCGTTAATAAATATCCTGTAAAAGTCTTTTGCATACCTGTATTGTCTCAGAGAATACTCACCAAACTCCACTCCAAGCTGTCTCTTATATTCGCACCAGTTGCTCCATAACAATCCACACATTGCAATGTAACAATATATCTTTAATCTTGTTTTTTTATCACAATTTCCGGTAAAATATGCATCTATCAGCCTGTCCGTCTGTTCCCTGTCATACAATGAATATATTGCAAACATGGCTATGTCTACATGAGGATCCTGCCTTCCTGCATATTCCCAATCTATAAGACGAATCTCGTCTCCTGCAAATAAAAAGTTATCCGGTACTGCATCTATATGCGTTAATACTTTTTCCGAAACATTATCTTCTACATATTTTTTTAACGATAAAACATTGGCTTTGGTAAGTTCATAATCATCATACACAGACTTTTCGTTCCACAGTGATTCGTAAAATTTCATCTGTCCTAAAATATTAAATTCATGATTTACCTTTAACTTAAGATTATGAAATGTTCTCAGCTTATCCATACATCTTTTTACATCATCTTCATTAAAGGGATCACATACCCTTGAGTTTTCTATAAACTCTGTTATTTTATAGCCGTTGTCAGGATTAATATATATAACATTGTCACATATCTTTTCTTTATTAACCACATTATATACTTCTGCTTCTTCCCGTCTGTTAATTAACATGTCTGTTCCTTCGCCGGGTATACGCATTATATATTTTTTTCCTTTACATTCAAACAGAAACGAACGGTTGGTCATACCTTTTTTCAACACTGTAATATTATATATATCATTTTTATTAATTTTGAATGCTTCACATATAACACTTATCGCATCCGTATCTAACTGGTCTGAGTTCTCATCTATTTCCCTTAACTGTTCGTATGTATTAATCTCAATGACATCCTTGGAACTTACAGTCTTTGCAGATACCATCATTTTATCTTTAATATAAAGGGCTTCTTCCCAGAATGAATTATTGTATCTGCTTTCGTTACAAAGTTCTTTTATTCTGTCAGCAATTATCTTTCCGTCTTCTCTTGTAAGATAACTGATACCTATCATGGCATTACCGGCAGATTCATCAGGGACTTTAATCAATTCCATTTTTCTGTTAATTCTTACCGAACTTTCATCATCAACATAATCACTTACCATGTACCATGAATACAGTTCATTTTTGTTAAAAGGATTTTCTCTGCACCATATATCACAAGGAATAATATATGTATTCTCTAATTTATTAACAACACACTTCACGGAATGAAGATTATTCTTTATCGCATATTCAGGATTAACCACAAGATTTACATTATATTTATCAATTAAATATTCATATTTCTCTTTCATAAATCCTGTTACAACGTATATTTCGTTAATCTTAACTTCATGAAGCTGTTTAATTATTCTCTCAATAAGACGTTCTCCGTCTATTTCTAACAGTCCCTTTGGGTACTCAGTATTAATGGGTACCATCCTCATTCCAAATCCTGCTGCCAATATTACAGCTCTCTCCGGCTTTGTCTCTCGAATCAGCTTTTTAGCTTTATCTGTTATTTCTGCCTTTTCATCAATATATCCTTCTGTCATTAACGTTTTTAATGACTTGTTGACTGTCCCCAGTGAATATCCTGATACTTCAGCTAATATCCTCTGATTGACAAATGGCTCTTCAAGCAGTTTGTTTAATATATCTTTTTCTTGTATGTTCATGTACATTCTCCTATATATTATTGTGAACATTAAGGTGATATAAAGTCCCAGTGTCTTCCACTAGGACTTTTTCATAATATACCTTATATTTAGTTTTGTAAAGTACTTTTTATTTCATAGTGCAACTATAACAATCCATCCGGATTAGGATGTGTCTTAAAGTAAATATGTAAATTTGTATGCCTCTCCAGTGAATGCAACCCTTTTTTAATATATGTCCAGGATGCCCCCATATTATCAGGTACTTCATTAACAACATCCGATTCCAGAAATGCCGGAAACAAGTATTCTTTTTCTAAAAATTTCTCATAAAATTTATCCGCATATTCCTGCTTTAAATCTTTGTCTAAATTAATCTCATTATATAAGGCATGATCAAGGTTACAAGACATAAAATACATTTCATACGGAAAAGATTTTATCATCGTCCTATTTAATAAATATTCCAATATATCTCTTTTATATTTATTTCGTTCTATTACACGTTCAGGGGAAACGCAGCTAATATTGGTAGTTGAATACTCAAATGCGTATGTCGTACCGTTTAAAATAGCCGATTCAGGAATATACGTACCATCCATATCAAATATTTGAACAATTTGTATAACATCAGAATTTTTTAATTTCTTATCTTTAACTACTTTCTGAACCGTTTCATATATTCTATTTTCAACATTAGCTACCGTTACTGTTGTATCGCTTGTTATGTCTCCATTCGTAAACCCGAAGTCAATTTCCTTATTTCTTCTGTATATCTTTTTAAAAATATTTTCCAAAGCGGTTTTATCCGATAAACCTTCAACAATAAAAATGATCGTCTTCTTCTCTTTCGCCATAATTACCCCCTATTCCCAGACTCTTGAAACTTTTTTTCAAAATCGGGTGAAAATGTCAAGTTTACCTGTTCCGTTCCAATCTTTCCTGCCTTTCGGAATGCATATCCCATTGCAAGCAACTCATCTTCATCGTACAGTTCTTCACTTTGTCCTCCAACTGTAATTGCACGAATATAAAAATCTCTTTTATTGTGATTCTTTTCAATTCCTTTTAACCTTATATAGCGGTTTTCCGGATTAACAGTCGAACATACAATATTTTTTGCATCAAGCTTTTCCAATACACGCAAGTTATGAGATGTGAAAATTAACTGTCCTTTCATTTCTCTGTGCATCATACCCAGTAATTCTCCAAGCAGGTATTCAAATATTCCAGAATCCAATTCATCAACGACCAGACAAACGCCCTCATTATTATATACAGATATAAGATAATTTAAAATAGATATTATACGTTTAATTCCTTCTGATTCATATCTCAGCAAAAATTCTTTTCCATCTCTGACAGAGTATACTTCTACCTGTATCGCCCTTGTTCCATCAGGCCGTTCTAATTCCATTTTTTCTTTCAATCTAATCTGTAAATTAGGTATCACTGATTTAATTGCGATATTAATTGCCTTGACAACAAGCTTCACCTGTACATAATCTTCCTCCGGTATTTCTGTTACTCCCGAAATAGCAAGTGGCATAATTGCCTGCATAATCTCAGTTTCAGTCTCTTTATGCACATTAATCGGAATAATCTGATTATTATTAATAGTCCCTAACTGATTAACTTTAATCACGTTAAAGTCAACATAAGCAAACTGTAATATTCCCAAAATAACATTTTTAAAATCTCTTACTTCAATACTGTCCTCCAATTTTTCAATATTAGTCTTAACAAGCTGATTAAATAAAACCGAGATATTCTTCTGTGCACATATAAGAGCCAGATTCTGCATATTGGTCAAAAAAGGGATTGCTCTTAAACTCGATAAATGCTTTGATGTTACACTTATATTATGGGTTTCTAAAACATCTGTATTTCCGTAATAAGGGTTACAAAAAGATATATCCCGCTCTGATTTCCATGTTACCCCTCTTTTCCAATACCTCAGTTTCTCCATATAAATCTGAATTGTTTTGTCCTTGTCATCTACTCGTAAAGAAGCCTGATAATCCACCTTATATTTTTCTTCACCAATCCAAACAAAAAACTCCGTGCTGATACAACTAGAACCCTCTTTTGATAAAATCCCTGCATACATATCATAATTTATGGGATTACCTGTAAGTATCTGTCTTAACATATCTAATGCTTCTACCAATGCTGTTTTTCCGGAGCCATTCTGTCCGTAAATGCCTACAATGTCTGTAAAATCACATATTGCTTTTTTATTTATGCTTCCGTAATTCATATACGCAACATCTCCGTGCACAACATTTTTTATATTACTTATTTCGGAACGCATAATTCTTACTTTGTATTTATTTTCCATAGATGCTCTCCTAACACATACACGATTTCCACTTATTCATTATTTTATATCAATTTCTACATTTTGTCCATAGTTGACAATAATTTAATATATTTATTTATCTTATAATATCATATTTCATACAAAATATACGTTCTAATTATTGCATTTTATAATTTTACGAATACATAATCCTGTTGATACTTAATGTAAATATAAAAGAAACCCAATACAACTGTATCAGGTTTCTTTTATAAGTTTTATATACCAGTCTTCCGTTTTTTATACACCAATACTATCTCATAGCACCATTAGCGTAAAAATAATACCTTCTTCCACTAATTGTCTTCCAACCAGTCTGCATCACGCCATTGCTGTCCATGTAGTACCAGTTCTTTCCTATGTACTTCCAGCCGGTCTGCATCACTCCGTTGCCATCCATGTAGTACCAGTTCTTTCCTATCTGCTTCCAGCCCGTCTGCATTACTCCGTTACCATCCATATAGTACCAATACCTACCTACCTGTTTCCAGCCCGTCTGCATTGAGCCATCACTATTAAGATAGTACCAATTTTTGCCAAGCTGTTTCCAACCGGTCTGGACAACACCATTGCTATCCATATAGTACCATTTATTGCCTACCTGTTTCCAACCTGTCTGTAATGCACCTTCGCTGTCAAAATAGTATGTTGAACTGCCGACCTTTACAAACTGTCTTGCCATTGAACCATCCGGCTTGCAATAATAAGTCTTGCCATATCTTGTAAACCAGCCTGTTCTCATATCACCTGATTCATTAAAGAAATACCAGTTGCTGCCTATATATTTCCAGCCGGTCTGTCTATAACCTCTTTCATCAAAGTGATACCACTTGCCATCTATGTATTTCCATTCGTTCTTTGGATATGTTCCGTCTCCGTTATCATACCACCAGCCGGTAGAGGTTTTTTTCCAGCCTGCTTCATATTGTGCTTTATTACAATACTTACAATAACCATTAACATATTCATGGTCTTTTTTCACAGGTATTATTTCATCACTGATTGTTGTTTCTATAGTTCCGGCTTCATCCTTAAAATATTTATTACATTCACTGCAATAATAGTAAGAATTATTACCTTCTTCAATACATGTAGCTTCTTTTGCAGGAATTAATTCCATCAGGTGCGATTTTGAAGCACGTTTTACAGATGTTACCTTAAAGCCCCATTCATTACCCGAACCATCAGATTCCAGTTTTATACGGACTTTCGGACCTTCAATACGTATTGTTTTTCCTGCCAGATCCGTTCCTGTATATTGTCCTACCATAGTGTCATCAGCCGAGAAAATATAAATATAATCAAAGCCACTTTCAACAGCTGTTCTTTCATCGAATCCAACTTCAATACATTCGGCACCTTCAATCGTATATATCCAGCTGTCCGAACATTCATTTTCATAATTATGCTGACTTTCGATTTTATCTACAGTATCACAGACATAAGTTGTATTTTTTACTGTCACTGTACAGCTGGCAGAAACATTGCTTCCATCCATTGCCTTAACAGTAATCTTAGCTGTTCCTTTTTTAAGTGCTGTTACCATTCCGTTATCATCAACTGTTGCCACTGATGGGTCAGAGCTTTCCCATACAACATTCTTATTGCTTGCTGTTGATGGATAAATATATGCCGAAAACTGATAATTATCTGCTGAATCAAGTGATATTGAACTTCTGTCCAGTGATATTGAGGTCACCGGCTGAAGAACAGTTATACGGCATGAAGTGCTGACATTACCAACTGTGAGTTTTACCGTTGCTGTTCCTGTTCCAACCGCTTTAATAACACCTGTTTCTGTAACAGTAACAACATCTGTATCTGTTGATTTCCATGTTACGGCATCTGTAAAATCATCCGGTGTAACACTCATGATAAGGTTGTATGTATCACCCTTATTGAGAGTGATTTGTGATTCATTCAGTTCAACCTTTGAAGCATTTACTTCCCTGTTGGTAAATTTAATATTATTCTCATTGGCAAAAGTCTCTGCATAAGTTCCGGAAATTCCATATATATTCAGTTTTCCCGGATAACTGAAAGCATTGCTGTTAATAGCAGTAGTCTTTCTTGGAATTGTAATTTCTGTAAAAGCTGTATCATTCAAAAATGCATAGCTTCCTATTGTTGCCACATTATATGGTATTTTTATGTTTTTCAACGATTCACAGTTACTAAACATATAGCTTGGTATTGTTGTTAAGCCTTTACCAAGAGCAACATCTGTCAATGAACTGCATCCATCAAAGATATATGTTCCTAAAGAAGTAACACTATTAGGTATCCGTACTGAAGCCAATGATGTACAATTCTGAAATGCGTTGCTTCCTATTGATGTGGCACCGTCAGGTATAATAATTTCTGTAAGAGATGAACATCCTTTGAAAGCATTATTCTCTATTTCCTTAATTGATTTACTCCATACAATTTTTTTGAGAGAACTGCATCCATAAAATGCATTATTTCGTATATATTCTACTGTATCAGGTAATGTAATACTTTCAAGCGATGAACAATTGTAAAATGTTGAATCAGTTATATTAACTCTTTTATTTGGTAAGACAACTGATTTTAACGATGTACAACCATAAAATATTGATGTACCCATACTTTCAACAGTATCTGGGATTGTTATTTCTTTTAAGTTACTGCAATTATAGAATGCATCATCTCCTATCTTCGTTACATTCTTCATTCCTGTTACAGTTGTTAAATTTCTACAATCATAAAACGCATACTTTCCTATCGTTGTTACTGTTTCAGGTATATCTATTTCTTCCAATCCGTCAAACCAGCTATTACTTCCATAAAACAGGTACGCCGGTATTGTTGTTATTCCTTTTTCAAATTTTATTGTTTTTAAATTACTACAGTCAGAGAAGATATCACTACCACAATCCGTAAGGCTCTTTGGTATTGTTATCTCTGTCAGGCTCTTACAGTTTCTAAATGCCGACCAATCTATTTTTACAATATTACCCGGCAAATCAACTTTTAACTGGTTGCAATTATAAAACGCCCAAACTCCTATCTCCGTCAAGTTTTCGGGAAGTTTAATATTTACTAAGTTACTGCAATTATAGAATGCATCATCTCCTATCTTCGTTACATTCTTCATTCCTGTTACAGTTGTTAAATTTCTACAATTGAAAAACGCACTATTTCCTATCGTTGTTACCGTTTCAGGTATATCTATTTCTTCCAATCCGTCAAACCATATGGTATCAGCTCCATAAAACAGATTCGCTGGTATTGTTGTTATTCCCTTTTCAAATTTTATTGTTTTCAAGTTACTACAACCGGAAAAAATTCTCCAATCACACTCTGTAAGGCTCTTTGGTATGGTTATCTCTGTCAGGCTTTTACAATTTTCAAATGTACCCACACCTATTTTCACAATATTACCCGGCAAATCAACTTTTAATTGGCTACAATTATAGAACGCCCAAGCTCCTATCTCCGTCACATTCATACCGAATACAACAGTCTCTAATTTCTTACATTCGTAAAACATATTTGAACTTACCACATCCATATTCTGTGGGAGCTTTGCATATGTCAAATTATTACAGCTATAAAAGCATGATGAACCCACACTTGTCACGCTGTCAGGGATAAATACGGATGTAAGCTGGTCGCAATCATAAAATGCGTTTTCTCCAATACTTGTCACACTGTCAGGAATGTATATGTTACGAATCATATCATTATTTTTGAAAGCATTATCTCCAATTGCCTTTACAGTATCGGGGATTTTAACAAAAGTTTTATATCCCTTATATCCTGTGAGTACACCATTTTCATCAATTATGAAATTATCCTTATCATCAGCCTGTATTTCACTATTACGTTTATATAACGAATTATAACTTATAAAGTGATATAAAGACAAACCGCCTTCACTTTCTGAAGTTCCATTTCCAACCCATTCTGCTAATTCTGTATAAGGTATTTCATGGAGAAGTACAGTATAATCACCATTTTTTTCTTTGTCCCAGCAGCTATCATATACAACAATACCATTATCGGTTGCTTCTTTAAATATCATGGAATGTAATCCATATTTTTCACCATATCCAAGAATAACATCTCCTACTTTGGCTTTGCTTATAAGGATTCCAATTGCGTCTTCCGATACTTCACTGCCATGCAGTGTTCCAATTTTGGTTGTCTGATATGGTCTTGAGTATACATACTGCTTATCCGATGCCACAGTTCCGTCTATAATATTTTCATACAATGTCCTGAATACAAATTCCGTAAATGCAAATGAACCTTTTTTATTATCATACATCATCTCGAATTTTGAACTGCCTGACGGATACATTTCTATTATTTTAGCAAGTCTTTTTTCTACAATAGCTTCACTTTTTGATTCAGCATTGGAATCAGTGTTGCTACTGCCTACCGTTACCGCATTACCGTTAACTACAGCCTGCATTGCGGCTGCCCTGCATCTTTCCAGAAACTTATCGTATGTGAATGTTCCTGTTAATGTTTCTTTCATATTTTCACGGACACTTTTTAAACTTTTTGACTTTGTAATTTCACAGGCACTGTTAAGACCACTTACAATACCTGCCCTGTAAGCATTCCATATAAGTTCATAATTTTCTGCTGCACTGCTTAAATCAGCTTTTCCTGATAACAGTTCCATATACATATCTGTTTTTAACGCAAATAATGTATCCTGAAACTCATAAAGTGCGTATGTTTCAAGCACGTCATCAAGTTTAATTCCATTACCAAGTTTCTCATAGAAAATATAAACCGAAGTTTTTGCTACCACGTTCACGATTGCATACGCAATTCCCATATCTTCGGATACAAGTGCATTGAAAACTGTATCTCCTACCTCTGACAGAATATTGAGAACGGCATCGTTAGCAACTGTATCAAATACTCTTGTGGTAATATCAAGATGAAGTTTTGCATCCAGTCTTGATATTCCTTCATATAACTCGGTATTATCGTAACCATATTGAATGAGTAATGTTTTAAGCTGTTCCACAACTTCAATATTGATATATTCCATCTCAACGGCGGATGCTACAACTTTTGATACATCAAGTCCATATTTCGTTATTTTAGTCACTTTTCCTGTATTATCAAGGAATTTGCTAAGCTGTAAATCAAATACTTCCTTGTGGACGCCAAGTAATGTACTTGCTTCTTTTGAAAATGCCTCTTTACCAGTCGCAGAAAATAAATCATATCCTAATTTAATCCCTTTAAATTTTGACTGTGCACTCGTAATAAATGATGACAGGAACGTCTCGTTTCCCAACATTGTCTGAACAAAATCAAGCGTTGCTTTGTCAATTGCTTCATCCGACGTTGAATCTATGCCGTCAGTTACAGATGAAAGCAACTGTTTAATAATTAAATCTTTACCTTCACTAAGTGCTGTCATAATTGCGATAAGCATACGGCTGCTGTCAGCGTTATCAAGTGCATCATATATTTCAGACCTTGCGTTTCTGAACATGGCATTATATGTGTCATCATTAAAGTAATATGGATATTTTGAAAACATCTCATCATCATTAATATATGATATTCCTCCGCCACCTGAGAACCACACTGCTCCCTGTGCTGTACCATAGAGGCTGCAGTATTCATTCATTAATCCGTCAATGTCTCTTGCAATAGGTGTTCCCTCTGCTCCGAACGATGTTCCATAGCTTTCAATATAATATGCTGTATTTCCTACAATGGCATATATAAATATTACATGTCCATAACTGGTATTAGATCCTGTACTGTTTGGGAAACTTACTACAATATTATAGGCAGGTTCGTCCCCCGCATCAGCTGCTATGCTCTTGAGACAATCCCTTCCTGCATATTTTTTCTGTGTATGTCCGGAATTTGTCTCTACATTATCAAGAAGGCATGGATACCATGTATTACCATTTCCATTAAAACCAGTGCCGGTCTTTGGATTAATTCCCAATGCATTGAGCTGTTGTCCCACAAACGCACCACACCATCCATGAAAACTTGTCTTTCCTGAATTCTGTAAACATTTCTGATATAACTCTGCTAATTCACTTTTAAGTTGTGAATCACTGACTGTCTGCTTTGCCAATATACTTTCTTCCACATATGTATTATCATCTGCATTCGTATTTGCATATACATTTGCGGGTAAAACAGAACTAACTGTTACAACTGCTGCCAGTATAAAGGCTATCAGTTTCATTCCCTTTTTCATACGTAATCCAATGTGACTGTATCACATTCCGGCTCTGCCGGCTCCTTTCCTATCCTTGTTACTGCTAATAATTTAACTTTAATATTTTAAAGAGACTTCCGCACATACGCGGAAATCTCTTCATTTCCAATTTATATGATTTTACGGCTTATGCCATCAGCTCCTAAATAACTTCCGTCAGGAGCAATGCAGTTTGTCTGCATTCTACCTTTTTCAAAATAATACCATGAACCGTTATAATATAACCAGCCCTGATGACCCTGACCGTCTGAATCCATATAATACCAAGAGCTTCCATACACTTTTCCACCATCAGAAGTACCCGTAGTACGATACCAGCCTGTTACCATTGCACCTGTCTTATCAAACACATATCCTCTTGATTTGTTACATGCTTCATGGTACTTATCATAATCGATTTCTCCATCGGACTTTCTGTAATGCTCAATATTAACACAGTCATCCTCGCTATCACAAACCATTGTTGAATTGTTTATATAATACCACTTGCCACCACTTGATACCCATCCGGTGTATTTGCTTCCATCAGAGTTCATATACATCCAATATTCGTATGAAAAATTACTTGAATCTGATTGATAGCTGTTATGGTACCAGCCGGATACAGGTCTACCATCTTTTCCAAGATAATAATCTTTTCCTTTACTAGTTATCCATTGCTCATACTGCATTTTTCCGTTTTCAATATAGTACCAATTATCACCACTTGATACCCATCCGGTATATTGGCTTCCATCAGAATCCATATACATCCAATATTCGTTTGAATAACCATTTGATTTATATTTGTAATAGTACCAACCGGTTACAAGTTTACCATCTTTTCCAACATAATAATCCTTGCCATTACTTCCTACCGAAGTACTGGTCGCCATACAGCCATATCCATTAATATAATACCAATCCTTTCCGTACAAGAGCCAGCCATTATATACTGTTCCGTCAGCATTTGAATAATACCAGGCACTTCCACTCTGATACCAGCCTGTTAACATTGAGCCATCATCTTTAAGTCTATAGTTTTTTCCATAAACGTTTACTATTTGGTCTTTTAACATTTCGCCATCAGAATCAATATAATACCATTTGCCGCCATACTGAAGCCAGCCGCCATTTATATCATCATTCTTATTGTAATCATATGGTGTTCCGTCTGAATTAGCATAATACCAACTATAGTTATCCCAATCTACTGTTCCGTCATCATTATAGGAAATTTTTCTATCAAATGTCCATCCGCTTACCCACTGTCCTGAAGGTGCAAATACCTGCTGTTTGTTATTCACTTCTGTAATATAAGTTGCCATACAGCCATATTCGCCAAAATAATACCACTTGCCGCCAATACTCTGCCAGCCCGTTACCATAGCACCGTTACTGTCAAAATAATATGTATTGTAATCTATTTCCTTCCAGCCTGTTACCATATAACCACTATGGTCAAAATAGTATGTCTTGCCATTAATTTCTGCAAAACAATCTTTTGGATATGTACCGTCTGCATACTGATACCACCATCCGCCTCCATGAATCCATTTGCCTGACTGGGCGGCTGTTGCTGTCATTGATATAACAGAAGCAGAAGATGCATCAGTCGTAGCTGCATCAGCTGATTTTGTCATAGCTGTCGGAACAGCTACTGCTACTGTTGCGGCCAGAATTGCTGTTAATAAAAACTTCTTTTTCATAAAGAATATCCTCCTTCATAAATTTATGTTTACTTTACGTACTACTTTGTTGAAATAGCTTCTAATACTAGTTTAATATTTCTTTTATCCATATACAATAACCAGTAGTTACACACCGAGAATACAAGGATTTTCCTATGTTTTTCCCATTTTCAAGGATATGTTCGCAAAAAATGACATTTTTAATAGTAAATCCGGATTATGTAATTCCTTGGTTCAATAACTTATTGGGTTTTCCATTTGTCTCGGGATTTTTTTTAGAAGTATAAGAAATTATAATTAGAAAATTATTTTGAAAGTCTATCCACTAGAATTGTTGATGTATTAGATGGTATATGTAATCGTTCTTTTTTTAACAACGTTCTTGTCCTTTGCTATAACATAATCAGCTTTAATACTTGTGTAAAACGGATACATTTTGGGCATATACGAATACAAGATAAATTCGTTATCCAGTGCTTCTTTCAAATGCATAATTGCCTGCAATCTCGGCTTTATCATTTTTTCATATTGTGCTGTACTCTGAATCTGTTCCAATGTTATTTTTCTATCTAGTATTCTATCAACTACCTTGCCTGAATTATAGTTTTGTAATGTAATATCTTTCGCATATTGAAATCCTGCTAAGTGTGGATAATCTCCAAGTGAAAATGTCAAATTAATGTTATAAAGTTGCCTTTTATACCCATATGTCAGCAGGTAGCTATATTCCGTCATTTCTTTCCACATAAGTGCAGATTGCTGTAACATATCCATTCATTAACATCCTTTTTGTATAAAAATAAAGGGTTCCACGTAACGTAGAACCCTATCAATGTGTTTTCGTTCAGTTCTTTCTAAAGAACCTATCCGGGTTGAGGTAATCACATAACCCAATATCAGGCTCCACAATCAGCTGCATCCCGACACAGTCAACTGCTTCATTGCCACGATAGCTGATCAACGTCGCTATCCTCTGAAAACATTATACCACAAAATAAATCGTAGTCAACATTTTATACGTATAAACGTACAAAATATTATATGTATTTTTTAATTAAAATATTACAATCGGCTACCTCATTGCTCCATTAGAATCAAAATAATATCTTTTTCCATTAATTGTCTTCCAGCCCGTCTGCATTATTCCATTACCGTCCATGTAGTACCAGTTCTTTCCTATATATTTCCAGCCGGTCTGCATTACTCCGTTACCATCCATATAGTACCAGTACCTACCTACCTGTTTCCAGCCAGTCTGCATTGAGCCGTCACTATTAAGATAGTACCAATTTTTGCCAAGCTGTTTCCAGCCTGTCTGGACAACACCATTACTATTCATATAGTACCATTTATTGCCTACCTGTTTCCAGCCTGTCTGTAATGCACCTTCGCTGTCAAAGTAGTATGTTGAACTGCCAACCTTTACAAACTGTCTTGCCATTGAACCATCCGGCTTGCAATAATAAGTCTTACCATATCTTGTAAACCAGCCGGTTCTCATATCGCCTGATTCATTGAAGAAATACCAGTTGCTGCCTATGTATTTCCAGCCGGTCTGCATCACTCCATTGTTATCCATATAGTACCATTTGCTGCCTATATACTTCCAGCCGGTCTGCTTAATATTCTGGCTAAAGTAATACCATTTACCATTATCATATACCCAGCCGTTTTTTATTTCTTTTATCGTAAAATTAATTTTCCTGCTTCCGGTGTAGTAGCCTTTTCCGGTTATGGTTACTGTTGCTGTTCCCGGATTAATATGATTACTGTATGAAACTGTATAATCCGTTCCGTTAGTAAGTGTAATTCCGTTATACTTCACGGTAACAGAAGGTGTTATTCCTTTTCCGGTATATGTCTGTGCTGCAATACTGCCTATTGTTGCACGGCTGAGAGGGGTTGTTACTCTTACTTTTGCACGATTTGTTGTTGTAGTTTCGGTATATCCGTTCTTAGAGACTGTGACATTGCAGTAGTAGTATTTTTCTCCGTTTTTGCCTGTTGCAGGTGTATATTTTGCGGATGTGGCATTGGCTATTGGGGTTCCTGAAGCGGTCTTTGAAGATGCTTCGTACCACTGGTATGTGTATGTTGATGCCGAATCCGTATTGGTTACTTTTGCAGCGAGTTCAACTCTGCTGCCGATTTCTATATTTTTGTCATCGATAGACGATAATATTGGCTTATCAGGTTTTACGATGACTTCAGGTTCCTTGCCTATTATCAATGCCGATGACTGGAACGCTGTCAATTCCCTTCCTGTACCCTGCAACGGATTTCTGGCATAAGCTGTTACCCTGACATAATATGTCTTGTTCTCATCATAATCCGGCATATTAAAAGTATTGGTATATGATTTATAATAGCCATCATTTACATCTTTTGATTCCGATATGTACACATGGTACATTGTATCTATATGTTTATCAGGGAATGTATAAGCATCCCACTTAATTGTATTGGTATCTTTATCATATGTAAGGTTAGCAATTGGCTCACACCTTACATACATTGGGTTAAACGCTATTCCCTTTCCCTGTTTATAGACATTATCTTCTATTACATACGGAATTATCTGATATGTCACCTGAGTGTTTTCTGCAATTGATTCCACATCATCAATGTATGAATCTACATCTTTGGCATCTATTGTAACTGTATCCTGATTTGTTATTATACGTTTTACATAATATCCTGATGCATTTTCAACTTTGTCCCACGTAAGTTTAAATTTCTTGTATTCATCATTATTAATGTGTCCGTTTGTTGGATTATTAAGTTTTTTAATGCCAACATAACGTGAGCTTTTTAAAGATTCTATGTCCTTGCTTCCATCATTAAATACCGTAATGATGGAATAATAGTATGCCTTGTTATACTTTGGCACATTATTATCTGTATATTCATTTGTAACCGCGTATGCTATTTCAGAGTAATTTTCTCCATCTTCCGAGCGTAATACTTTATAGCCCTTTGCACCACTGATTTTTTCCCATTTAACAGAAATTCCTGTTCCTGTGGATTCAACATTAGTTATTCTCGTTCTTGGAATGTCTATTGATATTTTTTTTACCTGCGACGGAGAAATAGTATCCATGCCATGGCTGTTGTTATAGGCTTTCACATAATAGTAATATGTCTTTCCAAAAGCAAGACCGGTATCGGTGAAGGTCACATCCGTTCCATTATATACAAGTGAATAGTCCGCGTCTCCCTCAGCTTTTCTGTAAAGTGCATACCCTGTTGCATCGCTTGTCTTTTTCCATGTAATAACTGCTTTATCAAGTCCCGACTGTTCAATACCCGTTATTTCCGAAGCCTCTATATCTTTTTTAGCTGTAGTAAATGCTTTAATACAGAAGTCCGCATCCGGATATCTGTCATAACTGTTTTCATTAATATCCACCCATCTGTTGTAATAATACAGATAACTGTGTCCCGGCGCTGTGGAATTAACCACATCCCAATATATATGATCATTATCTGCGGTCTGATATTCACTTATTGAATAATTAATTCCTGAGGCATTATCAAAAGTAACTACAACGGAGAAAGTATCTCCGCGATGTAATGTAATACTTTCAGGAAGCTCCGTTGTATAATATCCGGCATAAGTTGTTTTTCCTGTATAGGATGTAAGCAAGGTTCCGCTCTCCGGAGTTATGGTGCCTGCTTTAGTATCTACTTTGTAAATGTCAATCGTGTATGAAAGGTTAGAATTGCCAACAGCAAAAGCCACACTTCTAAGAATCTCGTCGGTGCTTCCGTTTACCTTGAATATGTTGGCAAATTTCTTCTCGTTCTTATAAAGCGAAGCATTATTCTGGATAAAATGATTAAAAATCGTGCTTCCGTCATACTGATAATTATAATCATAAGTATCTGCCGGAACGATTTCATATATAACCGCATTCATATTCTGGATACTTGATTCGTAGTATGACATCCAGAAATATCCGTTATTGCCGGTGTTGCTACCCCAGCTGTTCTTAATTAACCATGCTCCGTTTCCCGGAGGGGTCTCATGACCATTCGCAGCAAACAGGGATTTATCAATATTATCATCCCAGCCTACAATGGTTACTTCATGTCCCGAACCTGTAGGTACGGAGTAGTATACATACTTATCTGAACGTTTCTGATTAGTGGTATATATTGTACTTACGGCACCGTTTTCAATAATTGCCTGCTTGACAAGGTCACGTTCCTTCATATTGATATACTTCTGGCCGGTTAAAATATATGACACATCTTCTGCCTTAAAGGTATATGTTGTGTCCTCCTGATCAAGCTGATACGGATATGATGCTTCAGGAACACTTTTCTGATTCATAACACCCGCCCACTTACTAAGGGTCTTAAAAGCATACTGGTCATTGCCACCATTAGCAAAAGAATATGTCATGTTATAATTGGTTGACTTATCGCCCGTTGTACCGCCAAGTGGGTCTGTAAATGTGCTGTCATTGAATGTCATATATGCAAGTCCGAATTCTGACAAATCTATATCATCCGGAGATGACACATATCCGTGGGATAATGCGTAGAATTCCATTGCCGCACACGCACCGTATGCCCAGCAGATTCCAAGTCCTCCCTGATTCTTAACACTTGTCACATAGCCTCTTTCCACTGATGAATATGATGATGGAATAGCCGTGCTCCTTGCTAATCCGTAAAATATTGCCGAATCCGCTACATATCTGCTTATATTGCCTGAATTACCAACTAAAGGTGCTTCAAAGCTATGCAGTACTGCCCCCGAATTGCCACTTCCCGTAGCCGCTTCAACAGTATCTTTTAAATTATTAACATCTTCTGCCGCTTTCGTTCCCATCGCGTTGAAATCAACAGATGATGCTACCGTAACTGCCGAAATAAGGACAGCTAACACCTTGTTCATTCTTCCTGTCATAAATTATCCTCCGTATTCTGTTTTCTCTTGTCCCGTCCCTTAAACTGATATTATTATACAATAATTCCGTCAGGATGTCACATACTTCTTAACCTTTTTATTAGCTCTTTTGCTGCAAGTGATTGTGGTTTTCTCCCATCATATAAAAGACATATCAGACGTTTTGGCAGCTTATCTTTTAATTTTATAACGGTTACATTCCCACCCATCATACTTTCCGGTACAAAACCTATTCCAAGTCCTGATTTTACCATTGGCATAACCTGGTCCGTAGTTGCCGCAATTACATTAGGTTTAATATCCATTCCTTTTTTTCTGAAAAGTTCCTCATAATATTCCCTTGTTGCCGTCCCTTTTGAAAGAAAAATAACAGGATATTTTCCCAGTTCCTTAAGGCTTATTTCTTTATTATCAGGTATTCCAAACATCTTATGTGCTACGGGATATTCCGTGAATTCACATAGATTTTCACAGGATAAAGAATCATTTTTGTTAATATTTATGGGTGTGGTTACAAGTGCCAGCTCCACCTCATCATTTTTAAGGCTTTTTATCGCAGACGGTGTTGACTCATTGGTTATCTGGACCATGACATTGGGAAAATCTCTCCTGTAGGCAGCAAGCACCGGCAGAAGGACTTCGTGTAATGCTATCTCACTGACTCCGATTTTGACACTGCCGCTATCCATTCTCTTAGTCTGTTCCAGTTCATGTTCCGCTAAGGATATCTGTTCAAAAGCAATATTCACCCTTTTAAAAAGCATTTCGCCCTCCCTTGTAAGCTTAATTCCCTTTCTCGAACGGTAGAACACCTGTACTCCAAGCTGTGATTCCAGATTATTCATAGCCCTTGTTATATTGGGCTGGCTGTTATCCAGAGCCTCTGCCGCCTTTGTAAAACTTCCGAACTTCACAACATAATAAAATATCCTATAATAGTCATAAGTAATATTCATAAATCTCCTATATATCATTTTGATATGTTAAATATTATTTTTATACCTTTTACATATAGATATGTGATTATTATAATCTATTTCTAGAAATAATCAATGGTTCAGTTTTAAGTAGAAGGAGAAAAATTATGAACAAAGATTTAACAGTAGGAAATCCCGAAAATGTGCTGTGGAAATTCTGTATTCCGTTGTTCGGAAGCATTATTTTCCAACAGTTATACAACATAGCCGATTCATGGGTAGCCGGAAAATTCATCGGTGAAAATGCTCTTGCGGCTGTTGGCAACAGTTATGAAATCACTCTTATTTTTATTGCATTTGCATTCGGCTGTAACATAGGCTGTTCCGTAATTACGGCAAGGTTTTTCGGAAGCAAGGAATACGGCAATGTCAAAACATCTGTTTACACATCAATGGTAACAAGTGCAGTTATATGTCTTATACTTATGTTTATCGGAATATTTGCAGGTGGTGCTTTGCTTCATGCCATAGGTACTCCTACCAAAATTTACGATGATTCCAAATTATATCTTGATATATATGTATATGGTCTTCCTTTTGTATTTTTCTATAACATAGCCACAGGTATTTTCTCTGCTCTCGGTGACAGCAAAACGCCTTTCTATTTTCTTGCTGCATCCTCGCTTTCAAACATCGGCGTAGATATCCTTTTTGTAAAGGTTTTCAATATGGGTGTTGCAGGTGTTGCATGGGCAACTTTCCTTTGCCAGAGTATAAGCTGTATACTTTCGCTTATTGTAGTTCTTCGTCGTCTTCACAAAATCGAAACCGATGAGAAACATTACATATTCAATAAAAGCATTTTCGTACAGTTCATTATTATTGCAATTCCAAGTATTTTACAGCAGAGCTTCATATCAATCGGTAATATCGTTATCCAGAAAGTCATCAATGGATTTGGAACTGGCGTAATTGCCGGATATTCCGCAGGTGTCAAACTTAACAACCTTGTAATCACATCATTTACAACACTTGCAAACGGCGTCTCCAATTTTGCTTCCCAGAATATCGGTGCAGCAAAATTCGACCGTGTCAAAGCCGGTTTTAAGGCAGGTGTAAAATTAGTATGGTGCCTTTCACTTCCGCTTTGTCTATTATATGTCATCTTTCCGAAGGCTTTACTTACCTTCTTTATCGATAATCCATCCGCTGAGGCTATAAGTTCAGGTTCAATATATCTGAGAATCCTTGCCCCATTTTATTTTGTAGTATCGGCTAAACTTGTAGCCGATGGTATCCTCCGAGGTGCAGGCCTTATGAAGCAATTCATGATTGCAACATTTACAGACCTTATATTAAGAGTTGTTCTTGCTATAGTCTTATCAAAGACAGCTCTTTTAAGTACCGGAATCTGGTGTGCTTGGCCAATCGGATGGACGGTTGCCACTGCCATATCTATCTTCTTCTACAGGCAGGGCAAATGGAAAGAATGTTAAAAATTTCTATGACGTTCTTTCCCTGATTACCAAAAAAGAGTTCCGTGCATATAAGCTGCGGAACTCTTTTTTATTTTCTATATCTATCAAACACCCACCGCCAATTGTTTTTTCAGGACAATATATAATCTCTGATTGCTTATCAAATGAATTTATTGGCAATAACGCCGTGCATTTTGACAAGATATTTTTTCTGCTATAGTATTTTTCACTCTTTATTGACAATAATTTACGTCTATCTTACAATTAGTACATCACATAAAATAAGGAAGACAATTACAATGGCTAAATTAAATTGTTTTGTTGCACAGTCAGGTGGTCCTACTGTTGCAATCAACTCCAGTCTTGCGGGAGTAATTAAGGGTGTCGCAGACTCGGAAATGTATGACACAATCTACGGTTCGGTTAACGGTATTCTGGGTATTCTTGATAACAGGATCCTTAATCTTTCAGAAAAAGTTCCTGATGACAAAGCGCTTTTGTGCCTTAAGCACACACCTGCCATGTATCTTGGTTCATGCCGTTACAAATTACCGGATTACCGCAGGGATGACAGCGATTATAAGAGAATTTTTGAACAATTCAAGCGTTATAATATAGGAGCATTTTTCTACATCGGCGGCAATGATTCCATGGACACTGTGCTTAAGCTTTCGGAATATGCTTCTTTAATAGGCAGTGATGTAAAAATAATCGGTATACCAAAGACCGTTGACAATGACCTTATGGTAACAGACCACACACCGGGATTTGGTTCCGCTGCAAAATATGTTGCAACCTCCCTTCTTGAAATTGCACATGACACATTTATTTATGCGGTAAAAAGTGTAACCATAGTTGAAATAATGGGAAGGGATGCCGGATGGCTTACCGCCGCATCCGCACTTGCAAGAAATGGTTATAATACTGCGCCTCACTTTATTTATCTGCCTGAGGTTCCTTTTGACAAAGACAAATTTATCGAGGATGCCAAAGAATTTCTTAAAACCAATAACAATCTTATTGTTGCAATTTCCGAAGGTATACGAGATAAAGCCGGCAACTATATAAGTGCCGGAGACTGTGTAGCCGACCATTTTGGTCACAAGATGTTAAGTGGTGCCGGACAGGCTCTTGCTGAAATCGTAAAAGAAGAAATCGGTGTTAAAGTCCGTTCTGTAGAAGTCAATGTATTGCAGCGTTGTGCAGCCCACGAAGCTTCAAAGACAGACCTTGATGAGGCTTTTAATTCCGGTCATAAAGCTGTGGAGCTTGCTAAAGCAGGTGTTACCGCTTCAATGGTTACAATGACACGTTCAAGCAATGCCCCTTATACCATTGAGTACGGCTATGCCAGAATCGCAGGAATTGCCAATGAAGCCAAGTCCGTTCCTGTTGAATGGATTAATGAACGCGGTAATGACGTAACCACTGAGATGATTGACTACTTAAAACCACTTATTGAAGGAGAAGTTACACTCACATATAGAGATGGAATTCCTGTATATATGGATGTAAGTCATCTTAAACCGGGAGTTCTCCCTGTAGAAAAAAGATAAATTTAAGCATTAAAAAGGCGTTACCACTCCAAATGATGGTAATGCCCTTTTTCTATATTCTATTTATTAAACAGGCTCTCTGCATAATACACTGATTGCATGGCGTCTTTTCCATAAAAATCTGCTCCAATCATATCTGCATATTCCTGAGTGAGAACTGCTCCGCCAACCATTATCTTACAATCAGGACATTTTTCCCTTAAGAGTTTTATGGTTGCTTCCATATTTACTACAGTAGTTGTCATAAGTGCACTAAGTCCTACAAGTTTGGCATCGTTAGCTATTACAGCATCAACAACATCCTCAGGCGGAACGTCCTTTCCAAGATCTATTACATTATAGCTGTAATTCTCAAGGATAACCTTCACGATATTTTTTCCGATGTCATGGATGTCACCCTTAACGGTTGCAATAACAACTGTTGCTTTCTTTTCTTCAGAGCTTCCGCTCTTTTTCATATATTCCTTAATTGCTTCAAAACCGGCTTTGGCAGCTTCAGCACTCATAAGTAACTGAGGAAGGAACATTGTTCCCTTTTCAAAACCTTTTCCCACAATATCAAGTGCAGGCACAAGATCTCCGTTTATTATATCCATTGGTGCTTTAGTTTTAAGGAGTTCAACGGTTTCTGTGTATGCATTTTCTTTAAGTCCCTTGACAATACAATCAGAGAGACTGAAATTTGCCGTTGTCTTAGGTTTTGCTTCCGCTGTTTCAGGTGCCACTGCGTATTTTTCAATATATTTTGTACACTGGCTGTCATTACCTGAAAGAACCATATATGTGTCGTAAGACTGCATCATCGCCTTTGCATTAGGATTAATTATACCTGCCGACAATCCTGCCTGAAGTGCCATGGTAAAAAATGTTGAAGTAATGAGTTCTCTTTGTGGCAGTCCAAAAGAAATATTTGATACGCCGAGAACCGTTCTTCCGCCTCTTGCTTTAATTTCACGGACAGTATCAAGGGTTATATTAGCCGATTCATTATCCGTACTCATTGTCATTGTGAGCGCATCTATAACTATATCTTTAGCTTTAATTCCGTAAGTTGCCGCAGTTGCATATATCTTTTCGGCAATTTTAATTCTGCCCTCTGCGGTATCAGGTATTCCATCCTCATCAAGGCAAAGTGCAACAACCGCACCGCCGTATTTTTTTACAAGAGGAAATACCTGTTCCATAACTTCCTTCTTTCCATTAACAGAATTAACCATCGGTTTGCCGTTGTAGATTCTCATAGCAGTTTCCATTGCATTCATGTCAGTTGTATCAATCTGAAGAGGAAGATCAAGAATACTTTGCAGTTCAAAAACAGTATCTTTCATCATTGCTGTCTCATCTATTTCCGGAAGTCCGACATTAACATCAAGAATGTGTGCTCCCGAATCAGCCTGTTTAGTTCCCTCTTCAAGGATATATGTCATATTGTGGTCACGTAATGCCTGTTTAAACTTGGATTTACCTGTAGGATTGATTCTTTCTCCGATAATTACGGGCACTTTTCCAATTTCTACCGCATGGGAATATGAAGACACAAGTGTAACATCTTTTTCCACAATAGGAATCGGCTTTAAATCCTTACATCTGTCGTATGTTGCCATGATGTGTTCAGGTGTTGTTCCACAGCATCCGCCGATAATCCATGCTCCGTCTTTTACAAGAAGCTCCATATAATTGGCAAATTCTTCAGGTCCTACATCATAAACCGTCCTGCCATTTTCAGATCGTGGAAGTCCGGCATTAGGATTGATAATAAGCGGTACAGAAGCGTATTCTGCCATTTCTTCAAAAATCGGTTTCATCTGTTCAGGTCCGAGTCCGCAGTTCATTCCTATAGCATCAACATTAAGCCCTTCAAGAAGTGCTACGACTGCTGCCGGAGTTGCTCCTGTAAGCATTTTACGGCTTTCATCAAAAATAACGGTCGCAAACACAGGAAGATCTGAATTTTCTTTTGCGGCAAGAACAGCCGCCTTAAGCTCATAGGTATCACTCATTGTTTCAATAAGGATGAGGTCCGCCCCCGCTTTGTCGCCTATTCGTACAATTTCCGCAAATACATCAACCGCATCAGCAAAATCAAGGGTTCCCATAGGTTTTAATAATTTGCCGCAGGAGCCTATATCAAGTGCCACATAAGCATTTTTACCTGTTTCGGCAACAGCTTTCTTAGCATTGGCAATACCCGCTGTAATTATCTCTTCAAGATTGTCAAACTTAAATCTGTTAGCGCCGAAAGTATTGGCATTAATAATATCCGCTCCGGCATTGATATATGCCTTATGAATATCTATCAATACTTCCGGTCTGGTAAGGTTCCAGGTCTCAGGAAGCTCTCCCGGCTCAAGACCTCTTTCCTGTAAAAGGGAGCCTAGTCCGCCGTCAAAAAATAATATTCTTCTGCCTAATTCATCAAGGATGTTCATAAATATTCTTCTTTCTTATCTTCTATATTGGCATTCGGCATTGCCACAGGCTTCACAGCCCTCCAAATGGCATTTTGTATCTATTTTACTAAGTCCCATAATGGCGGATACCGACTTTTCAGGAATCATTATTCCCCCTTCAGACAAAGTAATCCCTATTAATTTGGTGGCATTTATTGCATTAAGGAATTTTCCCTGATGACTTAATGCAAAATCTCCATATCCCGGACTGAATCTCGGTCTGACGTACAATCCCTCTTTTTTAACCTTTGCGGTTATGTCATTCTGACAGTCATTACAATAATCTTCGATTGCAGCTGCCGCCGCAGCCTGAATTACTGCAGCTTTGGCTATGTCAAGTTTAAGTGCTTTATTAAGAAGGCGGTCAACATCTGTTCCTAACGTTGCCGCAAAAAGAACGGCCTCACTACAGCCTCTTAAATTTTTTGCAAGATTATGGCTTTCAATGGTGAGGCCTGCTACAGATATCACGTCTTCTTCTGATATAAAAATATCAAAGCGCCTGTAAACGTTTTTGGGTTTGGCAGCCGCTTCAACTTCCTTTATGCAATTATTAATTAATTCCATTACCTTGTCATCAGGAATATTCTGTCCGTATCCAAGGTAACGGATTACTTCTTTTCTGGTTATCATTTATTTAATAATCTCCGAAAGATTCTTCTGGATTCCCGCAGCTACTTCCGGCTTATTCATTGAATACACATGAATATGATTTATTCCATTGGCGATTAAATCAATAATCTGGTCTGTGGCATAAGCAATTCCTGCCTGCTGCATTGCCGCTGGATTAGTCCCGAAATGGTCCACAAGATTTCTGAATCTCTCAGGCATATTACTGCCTGAAAGCTTAAGTGCATTGGCAACCTGCGTAGCTCTTGTAATAGGCATTATTCCGGGTACCACAGGTACGACGATACCCTGTTCCCTTATCCTGTAAAGGAAATTATAGTAGATATTATTATCAAAAAACATCTGTGTCGTAAGGAATTCACAACCTGCCTCAATCTTTTTCTTAAGGTTACCGATATCTTCCTTCTTATTAGCGGCATCAACATGTCCCTCAGGGTAGCATGCTCCTCCTATGCAAAAACTATCGCCGGCGTATTCTTTTATTTCTGATATAAGCTCTGACGCATATCTGTAATGTGCAAAAGGATCTCCATCATAATCTTTAGGTCTGTCGCCTCTTAATGCAAGAATGTTCTCAATTCCTTTAGTTTTCATGCCATCAAGAGATCTATGTATATCATCTTTATCCGCACCTGCACAGGTTAAATGTGCAATAGTGCATACATCATATCTTTTCTGGATATCACCGGCAATATCTAAGGTGCTCTTACTTGTGCTTCCTCCGGCTCCGTAGGTAACACTCATATATGCAGGCTTCAATGCGGCAACATTCATTGCAGCATTATAAATTGATTCATAATTGGCTTCTGACTTGGGCGGAAAAACCTCAAACGAAACCGTTACTTTATCTGATTTGAGCAAATCAATAATCTTCATTGGTTCTATATCCTTTCAGTTAATGACGGATTATCTTTTTCTTCCAAGTATTCTGAGCAGATGGAGGAAAAGATTGGTAATATCAAGATAAATTGATATTGCACTGTCTACCGCATTGTCCACTGTCTTGATATATCTTTGTGCAACGTAATAATCATATCCGATGTAGAGGCTGAAAATTACTGCTCCAATCCATGAATAAATATAAGAATCAATACCAAGGAATGTCATTACTATTCCGGATAAAACAAGCCCAATCAGTCCTGCGAACAATAAACCGCCGATTCTTGAGAAAAAGTTAGGATATATTATGCTTAAAGAAATCATACATCCTGTGATTATCGCGGTAAAAAGAAATGCAAGTCCTACTTCTTCCGCTCCTATTCCGCCGTAATATGAAACAACGGAAGCCACAACAAGCCCTACCGGCACAACTACCATATTATATCCGATAAAACTGACAACCGGACTCTTACTCTTATATGAAATTACCTGACCGCCAAATGCCAATGCAAAATATGCAATAAGGAAAATAAACGGATTAACGCTTGCAACAAAATCACCGCAAAAAGCACAAAGAACAACGTTCATTGCCACTCCCCATAACACTGTTGCTCCCAGTGTAAGGTTGTATATTCTGTCTGAAACAATTACATCACCACTGTGAAAAACCTGCATCTCGGCTTTTCTTTCACTTGCCATACTCATATCAATATCCTCCTGATTTTTTTAAAATTATAACATAATTATTTTATCACTGCCACAGAAAATTCTTCCATTATACCGTCAAATTCCTTATCAGATAAAAGATTACTCCTGCCGGCAAACTCTTCCAAGGTCACTCTGTCACCTTTTCCATGCATAATAACAGTCACTTTGCCATCACCTTCACCACAACAGTATATAATTATATTATTCTCATTATCTGTCCTATATTCGGTTATTGTGCCCTGTGCTATATCTTTATATTCCTTACGGATTGCAATAAGCTTTCTGTACAGACTGTATGTATCTTCATCCTGATATTTGGAATCCCACAACATTCCACGCCTGTTGTCAGGGTCGTTTTCCCCTCCGATTCCATATTCGTCTCCGTAATATATAAAAGGCATACCGGGTAAAAGCAACGACATTGCCGCAGCAAAACGTTGTTTTTTCCTATCATTACCGCACATTGCAAGGAAACGCGGAGTATCATGTGTATCAATTAAATTCCATAACACATTGAATATCTGTGGTGGAAACATTCCTCTTATGTGCCCTATGTCTTCAACCGCTTCGCTTGCAGTTATACTGCTGTCCATAACATAATCTTTTACCAGACGCCAGAAGCTGTAATTCATTATGCTGTCCCATTCATCACCGTCAAGATAATCCCTGCCGTGCTGCCAGTCTTCTCCAACAATGAGGGCATCTTTTTTGACACTGCGGATAACTTTTCTGAATTTTTTCATAAATGAATGGCAAATCTCATCTCCGACATCAAGTCTCCAGCCGTCTATGTCACATTCCTCAATCCAATACCTGCCTACGTTGGTAAAATATTCTGCAGTCTCATCATTGGACAAATTAAGTTTTGGCATTCCGCCATAATATGAAAACGTAAGATACCCCGGAATTTCAGTTCCAGATCCCATATTGATGGGATATTTTTCTATATAATACCAGTTATGATACCTGGAACTGCTGCCATTCTTCATTACATCCTGAAAAGCAAAAAAATCGGTGGCTGTATGATTAAAAACTCCGTCAAGTATAACCTTCATACCCATTTCGTGGCATTTTGCCACAAGCTCTTTCAGGTCTGCCTTAGTCCCCAGATCAGGAGATATCTCATAATAATCTACAGTATTATATTTATGTGTTGACGGAGATTTAAAAATCGGTGTGAGATATAATACATCTATTCCAAGTTCCTTAAGATGGTCCAAAGTATTAATTATTCCTCTTAAATCACCTTTAAGGTCTGCTCTGTGTCCTATCGGTGCTTTATACCAGACATTCTCCGGTACATGCTTTGTTGTGGCATATCTTGCAGGAAAAATCTGATATACAACCTTGCCTGCCGCCCAATCAGGAACATCAATTCTTTCTTCTTCCCTTAACTTGCATGTGCAGTTATACATTCTGTCAATGTCTGTTATCTCATTTCCGGAAAAATATTCACTTCCGATGAATACTTTTTCTCCGTCATTTCCTGTTATTTCAAAATAATATCTTATACATCTTATGCTGTAATCAAAGTACACCGTTGTCTCATAATAATCGCAAAGCCTGTCTGTTGCGATTTTTTTCATCAAATGAGCCTGCTTCGTATCTTTTATTTCAGGCTTAATGTACTTATCCAATGTATGAAGTACAATTTCCGATACATCTCTTTTTTTAGTCTGTATTCTAAATAAAAAACCGTTATTTCCAACTGATAAGCAGCATCTTTTATCTGCTACATGTCTTATTGCTGAAAGTTCCATATCTACTCCTTAAAAAGCATTCTTTAGGACAGCTTATTTCCCGCAAGGGTATCTTTTTCCAAAAAATCTTTGATTAACTCCACATATCCAAGGCCCGTTTCTCTACCTATCATATATACCCTGTCTATCTCTTCTGTTCTGGTCTCCATACTGCCTATATTAAGAGCTTCCGGTGGTCTGATTACCAGCACTTTTCCTTCTTTTTCCCTGCTCTCAATGTAGCTGATTGTGTCATTATATCTGAAATGTCTGTCTCCCATCGATTTTACCATATTAGGATACTTGTGTAAAAAGATTTTTGCTATCGGCATAAATTTATTTTTTTGTTTTACATAATGCAGGGGCTGGGTCAGTATTACAACATTCCGGTCAAATCCCTGCTCTTCCATAAATTTAAGTGGTATTGAATCTCCTATTCCCCCATCTAACAGATTATGCCCATTAATATTCACCACTCTGGACACAAGGGGCATGGATGCAGATGCTCTGAGCCATTCAATATCTTCCCGCTCTCCGTCACTGCATTTATGATATACAGCTTTTCCCGTAACAACATCCGTTGCCACCGCATAAAATATCATTGGATTAGCCTTAAAGGCCTCCTTATCAAAAACGTCCAGTTTTTCCGGTATTTCATGGTAACAGAAATCCACATCATAGGCATTTCCCGTTTTTCTAAATGATTTCATGCTTCCGTATCTGTAATCTTTGCAATACTGCCTCGTATACCTATAGGCTCTCCCAATCTGTTCTGACTTATAATTACATCCAAGCACAGCTCCCGCCGATACGCCGATTGCCCCATCAAAGGTTATCCCTGCCTCCTGCATCACATCTATAACTCCGCAGGTAAACATACCTCTCATTGCTCCGCCTTCCATTATCAATCCTGTCTTCATTGATTCTCACCATCCAATTTATTTTAGTCCTAAAAAGTCTAACAGTCCCTCACATCCTTCTACCACATCTTTATAGGTCTCGTCAAATCTGCCCGTATACCATGGGTCTGCAATGGACCTGCCCGTTTTTCCTGCAAAATCCATCAGAAGTCTGATTTTATTATCTATGTCGGGTCCCGTTATCATTATTGTATTTCTTATATTATTACCATCGGCACACAATAAATAATCATAATATCCGTAATCTTCTTTTGTTACCTGCCTTGCCATTTTCCCGGTAAAATCGGTATAGTCCGTCTTTCCTATCCCGTGCTTCAAAAGTTCCTTCTGTGCCGGCGGGTAAACCGGATTCCCTTTGCCGTTCCATATCTCTTCCGTGCTGGTGGCTGCTGACGCTATCTCAAGAAGGTCTTTCAAGCCCCGCTTCTGCGCCATATCTTTTAATATGTATTCTGCCATGGGGGAACGGCAGATATTGCCGTGGCAGATAAAAAGTACTTTTATCATAGTTTTATTTCTCCTTCTTTTGCCCCGGAATGCCCTACCTCGACTATCGTCTCGGTCGCGGCAGTCGCAAAATGCCCGATTATGCAAGCATATCGGGACACTCCGCTCGTTGCTTTGCGGATTTTGCAAGGGGTTCCGGGGATTCGTGTAGTTTGCTCTGAAATTACAGATTGTGGCAAACCAGAGCAGAACCCTGCAAGTTGTTACTACCTGTTAGTAGTAAAATTGGTAGTAAAAGGGAAATGTTTACTACTAAGGATTTTAACCTACAAACAATTCTCCCTCAATTTTTCTAGGAATATTCTGAGAAATAATACTATATTTAATAACAGTTCCTGCTTCAATACTCCTAAATATCAAATATTTTTCCAAAGCAATATTTTCATCTGGTCTAATATTATCAACTTCTGTTTTTACTATTATGTAATCTTCATCTTCAGAAGTTTCATACTTTGTATAAAATTCCAAATCATTCAAAATCTTTTCTTTTAGAACTTGCAATCTATCGGGACGAATGAGAGCTCTTGTATCAACATCATTATATGTAAAAGATATCCCCTCCCATCTTATATTTTCATCTTCTATTGGAGTCCACATATTCCGAGTAATATCACTATCTATAATGCCCTTTGCAATATCAACACCAGGACACAATTTTTTAATAGCATCATCATAGTCAAACAGTGTTATTTTTTTCTTAGGAATCTTTATCGTTATCATCACTTTTTGATTTGCAATACTTCCATTATTTCGAATTACCAATGGCAATATTGATATGTCCTCAAATGCACTAGCATAATTCTCACTTTGTACACGATCTGACAATTTGGGAAGTAACTCCCATAACAATTGTTCTTTCTTTTTTTGATTAACAGTTCCTACTAAATAATCTTTTCCTTGAATTACCTTCTTCTTCATTAAGTCGCCAAAATTCCAAAATGATTTGTCTAACTGAATATTCAATAAATTGAAGACTATATTTTCAATTGACTCAATAATTTTATCATCCACTTTATACACTACTCCTGGTATATGTGCTGTCAATTCTGTTTCTTTCATAGGCATAAGTGTTTTTCCATCTATTTCATAGCTAACATCTTCCGCATTCACATCAAGCTTACTCATAATATCAATATGTTTCCTTATAATATCGTTTTGCTTCTCGATATACTTTTTGTAGCTAATCAAATCTCGAAAATTAATCGGATTTATTGATTCTGAAAATATTCCATTCCAATAAAAGCATGTGGTAATATAAGTAAATGAATTCTCTGTTTTTAGCCCATTTCCACACGACAAATTCAACCATCCGAAAATTCTCTCATCATACTCCGCTTTACTTATCTTTTGACCACGAGTTGCCAAAAGCATGTCTGCTCCAATAATCATTTTAGTCAAAGAATCTAAAATATTAAAGCTAACTTCATATCCTTTTTTCCCTATGTACTGATTCAGGATATCTCTAACACTAGCCACAAGAGAATCTTGATTTATCGGAAGAAGTGTCACATTGATTTTTTTCTCACCTATAACATCAACAAAGTCTCCTAAACTATCCTGCATTTTTTTTGTGTTTATACCATTATAGTATTGACTAATAGAATTGATAAATATATTAGTATCCTCTTTTGGATTACCAAGCAAATAAATTTCATATACACTTGATTCAACATCATCTGTTATTTGCTCTATCCACGTCATAACATCTCTTTTTTCAAAAAGATTTATTGATGACTTAACTTGAATAGCCGACACCACTCTATCCGAGTCCAATAAGGCTATATCAACCTTATCATTTTCAGTTTGATATTCTACAGAAATATAATTCCATCCTTCTGAATTCAATGCTTTTATAATCGCAACAACGCCTTGATATAAATATCCTCTAAGACCATCCTGTCCACCCAATTGAATCACCTCGTTTATTTATATTATAAAAATAAGAACATTTTTCCCTATCATTAATATATTTAACAGAATCTCTATGTATTTGAAACAGTTCTTCTCTCATAACACATTTTATACCATTAAAATAATTTTCAAAACATATTTTACCATTGAAATTATCATTTTTCCACAAAAATAACGCCCCAGCCAATAAAAAGCCAGAGTGCCCATCTATCTTCTATATTAAATTGCCCTAAACATCTTCTGTGACATCGGTTTTTCCTTCTTCTGCTCAACCTCCGCCTGTGCTTTCCTAAACTCTTCCATCCGTTTCAATTCTTCCTCAGCATCATTGAATCCGATATGCGTGTACACATTCATCATAACCGATATATCCGAATGCCCCATGAGGTACTGCAGTGTCTTTGGATTCATTCCCGATTTTGCCATATTCGAGCAATATGTGTGTCGGCATACATGAGGTGTGATGTTTAGCATCTGCACCCGGTAGATATCATTGTACCTTCCAACCATATGATTGAATCGGTGCTGCCAGTGCATTGCCACAAGTGGCATTCCATTATCATCATAAAATAGGAATCCACTATATCCGTTTATGGTTTTCTCCACTTTCGGTGCATTTCTATCCTCGATAATCGCCTGAAACATTTGTGCCACGTCCTCCGTAATCGGCAATACTCTTGTTACGGCATCCGTTTTTGTGGTTTCTATAATATACCGCATATCCGATGTTCTCTGCAACTGGTGGTCGCTATTCACAATTCGGTGTTCAAGATCAATGTCCTTTAGCGTCAGTCCACAAAATTCTGATATTCGCATTCCAGTATGAAATAGTATGTACACCATTTCGTCATGCACAAACTTTAGGAACTTTCTCATCTGATTTTTGGAAATTGTCTCTCTTGTAACTGCATCATTTACTAATACTCCGGCAAGCTGAAATCCGAATGGATTTTTATTTTTTCCTCAGTAATCTCTATTTATGTGCTGTCCATCCGAAATGCACGTTGAAAAAGTGTCTGCTTATTTGCTATGATCTTCTGCAAATTTTCCAATGCCATATCCATAAGGCTCTATTTCGGAACCGCTATTGTCAGTTTCTCCTGCTGCACTGACACTTCTTCCGTTACTTACGCATCATCTTGAAAGCCATGCTCCCGTAACTGCCGAATCAGGTATTCCACCGTTTCTTCCACTACTTTCTCCGGGATATGCAATACACCCGCTTTGTCCAGTCGGTATCCTGCAATATCGTATGCACAGCTTGGTACCCGTTCATAATGCGGTGCTGTTCCAAGTATGTTTTCAATCTCCTGTGTCAGCTTCGATCTCTGCTTTGATTCCAATGTAAATCTGATTTCGTTTTTCATAATATGTACCTGCCTTTCTTTATTCGGTAGTACATATATCACTCTGATGGCACAGAATAGCAAGACAATTCGGATTATATTTCTGCCAAAATGTACGAAAAAAACTATGCTTTTATGCTTTTTTACACGTTTTTCTGCGTATTTCGGTACTATCTGGCAAAACAAAATCGACTTTAGCGATGATATTCATCGGATATTTTCACATAAACCTACATTGGTGGATATTCCCCCTGTTTAATTCTGCGAAAAATCACACGAAGGATGGTCATCAGTCTTTAGCAAGAAAAGTCTTAGAGATTTTGATCCCCATAGTGTCGTTATTCATATTTATGTTGATTTTTTCACAGATATGTGATATTCTTGTTTCATTCTGGATGCATGGGTATGGGAGTAATCTATAAAAAATTGAAGCACATATTAATTGAACGTGAAGTATCTAACTCTCAACTGATGAGAGTAGCCAATATTTCTGCTAATATAATTTCAAAAAAACGGACAATACATTTCTTTCGATAAAGTGGAAAGCAATTGTATTGCCTTGGATTACACTCCAAATGACATTCTTGTATTCCCTCCCGATTCAAAAGCCAAAAATGATACCTTTTCAAAGCAAACTGAGAACCCTGCACAGGAGGAATAATTGTTTACTACTAATTCAAACACATATAAGCTTTTTAACGATGATAACCTTGATTTTATGAAAAGATTACCAGATTCATCTATTGACCTAATTTTAACAGACCCACCATACAATCTATCTCCTTTTTCCAGAGGAAATATCCACCTAAATAACGGAAAAATAATCAATAACAATATTGCCGAATGGGATAGCATTCCTTTAAATCCAAATGATTATATAAAACCATTTACCAGAATAATAAAACCAACAGGTAATATATTCATATTCACTAGTTATTCATTACTTGGCAAATGGTATGATGCATTTAACTCGCTATTCTCAACATTTCAGATATTTGTTTGGCATAAAACAACACCCACACAAAGTGTATACCACAATAGTTTTTTAAATAGCTGTGAACTTGTTGTATGTCTCTGGAATAAAGGTCACACTTGGAATTTTTCTTCTCAAGATCAAATGCATAACTTCTTCGAATGTCCCTCATGTACGTTTCCTGAAAAAATCATTTTTCCAAAACATCCAACGCAAAAACCCCTTGAACTTATTGAGCATCTTCTTTTAATTTCTTCAAATCCAAGTGATATTGTATTTGATCCATTTATGGGAGTTGGTACTACAGGCGAAGCTGCATTAAAAAATAACCGGCGTTTTATCGGAACAGATATAAACGAAGGATACGTTAAAGCTTCTCTTAAAAGACTGTCTATGTACTAACATCTGTTAGACATCAAAATCCAAATGTGGCATGAATATTATTTCTAATAGTTTTCATGCCACTTACTACTATGCTGTCTTCCTTTTAATAAGAATACGAAAATATGGTGCTTTACCATTTATTCTCAAATCTTTGTCATCATCGCCTTTCCTAAATTTAATAATCTCAAACTGTTCCGGATCATATTTATTTAGGAAAGTAATAGGTACCCCCATTGCACCCATATAATCCATTGGAATATCTTGCGTTTTATTCACATTTATTCCCTGGTAATTATCATAAAAAGGATATGCTTCCTCATTTCCTTCATATTGCTTTATCAATTTAATTGGCTGATGTCTCTTCTCATTATCTAAAGATGTCAACCACATACAATTATTCGGTGAAATTATTCTTTTTCCATTTTCATCAACCTTTGTTTCTGTTCCATATAATTCATAGCTTTCTGGAACAATAAATCCTGATATACCTCTTCCAAAGCACACGCCTAACCATGCTTTATTCGATTGAATTAGCGGAAAAACTTCTTTATAAGTAATCGCATTTATATTACTTATAATCAAAAAATCTTTATCATATCTATCTAACTGACTAATATACTCACGGAACAAAGAAAACGGCGGATTTGTCACAATTATGTCGCTTTGTTCCAACACTTGTATACACTCTGTACTACGAAAATCTCCATTTTCATGTAATTGCGTAACGACTACTTCTGTTCCATCATAACTATAAAATCTCGCTTCCGTTCCAAAATATGTCGCATTTAATCCTTTTAATCCCAATTCTTCAAAATGCTCATAGAAAAACTTCCAAAAATTTGAATATTCCGGATCATCACAATTACAATAAACCACTTTATCTCTAAAGTGTTTTGTATAATGAATCATTTCTTTTTCAATGTCTATTAGTTGAGTATAAAATTCATCTTTCTTATTAATTTTCGCTTTATCTAACAGTGAATGATCTACATCTCTTTTTTTCATTATATTTTCCTACTTCTTTGTAAGCTGGTTAAACAAATCTTTTCCCAGCATTTTTAATGATGTTCTTGCAACATCCATCATAACTTCTATCATAGCCTTTGCATCCCAATGACCACCTTCACCTTTGGTATATATTGAAGCTGCTTGAAGCATTATTGTTGCCCCATTACATTTGACAAATCTATTCTCACACAAATTTGTATTGATTGGCATACCATAGTTTGCTGCAGTTAATCTATCTAAACGATTTAACATTCCATCATTGTATACCAATGTAACTTCTCTTCCATCTGGTCTTGTATCAACAACATTTTGAGTTAAAAAATTGGATCCTTCAAGAAATAAAATATATGGAAAATAATTCTCAGACAACATAAAATTTGCAATTTCGTTTACATTTTTATAAGCCCGTTCTATGGCATTACCTGCTGCCATGAGATCCTGGTTATTATTTTTTCCAACAAGCTTTCCCGCCTTAATATTCTCAATATCTTTCCCTTGATGCTTAGCTTCAGATACAACTACAACACGCCAATTTCCATCATCATCTTGGACTTCAATAATTCCACCATCTGGTTTTATACTCGCACTTTCCACAAAAAGTGTTTGTCCTAAATACTTATCTACTCTTTTTAATGCTTCATTAATCTCTTTTTTTGATAAATCCTTTCTATATCTAAAAGTCAGCATCGGGAACTCATACTCTAGCTGTTTTTTTACAAATAAAGACGTATTTCCAACCTCTGCATCATGTATTTGAGCATCTTTATGAAATATTGTAACAGGTCCCTGACCTTCTTTTTGCTGCATTGTTAATCTGTTAGATTGTCCCTTTTTCATTTGCAGTATCTCCTTTTGTATTATATTCAAAAAAATCTTGTATATTTTCAACTTTTCTATATTGTGTATTCTGTCCCAGTTCTTCCATTAACGAAATATGCTTTGCAAAATATTCAAGAGATTTATTATCACTGTCACACATCAAACAGTTTCTTCCTTCATTTATGCAAACTCTTCCCACAGTTCCACTACCTGCAAAGAAATCTAACACGGTAGCTCCCGGATATGATAGTGCTTTTATAAATCGTTCTATAATAGCTACCGGCTTTTGAGTTGGATGACCTACACGTTCTTTGCTATTTCCATTTAATCTTCCAATTTCCCACACATTGGTTGGGTTCTTTCCTTTTCTTGTTGTCTCAGGATTTAATCTTTTATCTCTTAATGCAACTTTTAAATCTTCTTCTGAATATGGTACTCTGACTGAATCCAAATCAAAGTAATAATCATTTGATTTTACCAGCCATATAGCTTCTTCATGCCTATTTGCAAAAAAACGATGTGCTGACATACCATTTTTATAATGCCATATGATTGTATTTACTAATTTAAATTTTGTATTTTTACGAATATACTGAATTATATCTAACAAATCTCCTGATTTTGCATCTCTAAACTGTATACCGCCAAAAATAACCATACTTCCATTATCGGATAAAACTCTATATGCCTCATCAATCCATTTTGATGCCCATTCGATATAATTTTCGTAAATATCCCACCCTGCCAATTCCAGATTATACGGGGGATCAATGCAAATCAATTGAATCGATTTATCAGGTAATTGTTTCAAAAAATCTCCACAATCAGATATACTATGTAAAAGCTTTATTTCTGCAGGCATCTCAAAATCAGAACTTGTTTTATTTTTTAGGCTTTCCTCTTTACGCATTTTATTCAAAGACATTAACGCGTGATTATTATGGGATTTATTATGAATCGCCATGAGAATCCCCTCCCTATCCTAGTAACACGTTTTATATATCACCCTGTTTTTTCCTCCCTCTCCGGAGTTCTTGCGGCTTCTGAGTATTACTTGGAATTAGCCAAAGAATACCTTTTTGAATTGCACCTTCGACTCTCCCTTCACCGCACAGTATTCTAACTCTGCGACTTGAAATATTCCATTTTTGAGCTATTTCATTTGATGTTAAATACTCCATATTTTTTCCTCCAAGCACTGTAATATTATATTCCAAATTCGGAATAAATTCAACCAAAGATAACTTCAATCAAATTTCTGGTTATGAACTTAAATATTAACTAGCAATCAAGAAGTCACATCTATCAAATTTTTTTCTTTTTTATTTTATTCTCTTTATCTGTAATAAAATAATTTATCCACAGGTAATCAAGCAAAATACCTGTAATAAAAATCTTTATACCACCATTCTCATTGATTAAAAGCAATATAAAACTGACAGATGTTCCCAAAACTGTATACAGTTGAAGTCTTTGTTTTATGTATGATATTTCTATTTTTTTTGGATTTATATATAAATGAAATGCAAAATAAAAAAAACTAAAAGCAAAAAATATTATGCAAAACAATATCTCTATATTAGGAAAATATACTTCTCGTCCCAATATAATTTCAATAACACAGACAATAAAAAAAATGATATATTCTACATTAATAGAAATAATTATTCCATATATGTATGATAAATGCGTCATATTTTGTAATAACTGTCTTGGGTTATCATATTTACCCCTCGATATAAAATGAACAAATTTGGTACCTGAATCCAAATACATAAAAAGCCACAATAGCCCAAATATTACCATAGAAAGCAATCCCACTTTCACTGCAATCGTCTCATTAAATTTCATCATTATCGCTCCGATTATAAAGGGTGTCATGAGAGCAATCGCAGCACGCTTAAATCCCCATTTTGTTTCTGTCATCCAATAGTCCATCATCTTTCTGTAATTTCTTACAATCGCACAAATTAATTTTTCCATTTTCACTCCTCGTATATTTGTAAATATTCACAAAAGCCAAATAGATCAGCGGTAATTACTTTATTGTAAAATATTTAAAATTCCTATTTCACTACATTCTGTCTATTTCATAAAAACTGCCGTGACACACCTTGCCTCAATCCAAAGTATAAAACAATAATAATGTGCTCCGTTTAAAATATTTTTCTCTGTCTGCAGCAAGTATACCATTACTAACTTATCCCCATGTTCATCGAAAGTTAGTGGCTTTTCAAATCCATAAACTCTCTCTCCTCAACGTAAAAAAGCTAAGCACAAGTCTCTGCTTTGTCCCCAATGTCAAAAAAAACACTGGGCAACTCTGTTGCATTTAGTATATCCACCCCTCAATAAACATGCAATAGTTTTTATTTTTTTCCGCATTTTCATCGGTACAAGCTCCACTACATTGCCTGTAAGTAGTCCCTTACTACTAATGAATCCTCCCAACACCTTTGCCTTTATCCCACTTCCAGCCATGAACCTTAGTAGTCTAAACCGTAGTAATTCCAATACTTTCCGCCATATTATGCCGTACTCTGCCCCAGTCTGCGAAGGTATGCATTTTCATAAAACCGGAGTGCCGTGGCAGATGAATAAAACTCTAATCATAAATTTCTCCTATCATAAAAAGCCGAGAAATGCCGTGTTTTGGGGCATTTTGCCGACTTGTTTCTTCTTTAGTTTGCTTGTCAACTAAGCAAATTATAGCATAATTGAACACGTTATGACTACCTGTTAGTAGTAGAAATAGAAGTAAAATGAGAAGTCTTACTACTAAGTATCCGTCTGGCTCTCCTTTATCAGATCAAACAGTACGGAGAACACTTATAAAGTACACTTCTCTTGCTTCTATCGAACAGCATATTACACCTCATATGTTCTGTCATACATTTGCCAGTTCCTTATTAGATGCAGATGTTGATATTCGATATATCCAAGAAATGCTAGGACATGGTTCTATCAAACCATCCTAGAAATAAATTCAATTTTTAACTTCTGTCCGTAAATGACTGATTATTTCTTTGCTCCATCTATTTCCCCGGCAGTATACGGGATCAATCCTTTGAATTTAGGAATTTTTTCCAGACTGTTATCGCCAAATCAGTCTTTCTATAACCGTCCTGCCTTTCCATAATTTTGAAATCTGTCCTTAACCTGCTTATCGTTTTAATTTTCGATATTCGCTCGGAATAATTCTATAACGTTCCTTAAACGCTCTATTAAATGTTCTCTGGCTATCAAAGCCACTATCCAAACAGATATCAAGAATTGTATCTCCCGAATTCACTAGCCTTGTACATGCATAGCTCAATCTGGCATCATTAAGATACTGATTGAAATTACGATGAAATGTTTTAGAAAATACTCGTGACAAGACATACTTACTTACTCCAAGATTATGCGCCATATCCTCTAGAGAAAATTTTTTTCTAAAATGTCCCGACACATAAGATACTGTTCTGTATATCAAATCATCACTCCCCACGCAACTTTTTTCCACCAATTCCATTTTTCCTATACATCTTGCCAGCACAATTTGAACATAAGCTTGAACAATCATAGGTTCGTTTTCTTCCATTTGGATAATCGCCTGAATTGCATTATAAACATCTGGTTCAATCTGCCACGCACGAATAACTGGATATTTAGGAGCATATCCTTGTATTTTATCTTCAAATACTCCTGCAAAAGAAGACGGAACCAAGATATAATCCGCCCGGCTCGTTTTTTCTGAAAACACTTGATAATGATGAATAATATCAGAAAAGACAAATCCGATATCACCCTTTTCCATATGATATAATTCCTGCCCCACTCCCATCTCAAGTGTTCCTTCCGTTACGCACACAATCTCCAATGCGTTATGTAAATGTGGAGATACATGTTTTGACACTATTTGCGCCGCATATACCTCTTCCTTTGTTTCCTTAAACGTCAAATGCATTGATACATCTCCCATTTATTACTTAATTGTTGATTTTCTCTGCAACATTTGTCTATATTTTCTTCTAATTTGGCAAGCATTCTTATCCAGCCTGTCCTATAATGAACTTGCAAAAAAGGAAAGGAGGAATACAAAATGAGCAAATTCAAAAAATTTATAAACAACCTTTTAGCTTTCTATAAAGGATACTTTGAGCATGTATATCATGCATAATCTGGCTAAAAGGACTATTTGTGAAAACTGAATACTGAAATAGCAGACCACTTCACAAATGTGAAATGGTCCTTTTTTTATATGCACTCCAAAAATTTTTTGAAGGCAGCTTGTCCTTCCGGTGTTCTTTTGTAAACACCTGCGCATTCCAGCACTTTTGCAAACACAAATCCTATTTCTTTCTGCACAATTGCATGAAGATTCTCTTCTGTAATTTCATAGTTTGGCAGCCATTTTTCTGCCCAATCCGCATGCGTTTTGGTCAAATAGCTTTCCCGCAGATCCTCATTCTGCAGAATTCTACGTTCCAGCTCCGCCATTTCCATTTGCAATCTAGCCGGAAGAACTGCCAGTCCCATCACTTCGATCAAACCAATATTTTCTTTTTTTATATGGTAATATTCCGGATGGGGATGATACACACCTAGCGGAAACTCTTCTGTGGTAATATTGTTTCGTAACACCAGGTCTAATTCAAACAGATCTCCTCTCTTTCTTGCAATTGGTGTGATCGTGTTATGCGATACTCCTTGTGTTTCACTGAAAATAAATGCTTTTTCATCTGTGTATTCACGCCAACAAGACAGGATACGGTCAGCAGCCCCTACCAACGACTCTGTGTTATTCCCTTGTAGACGAATAACAGACATAGGCCATTTCACAGTTCCTGCATGAATATCCGGAAATTCTTTTAATGAAATTTCTGTCTCATAAGGTGCTTTAGCCATTGTGAACTCATATTCTCCCCCTTGAAAATGATCATGGCTTAATATGGATCCACCTACAATTGGCAAATCTGCATTTGATCCTACTATATAATGTGGAAACTGTTTTACAAAATCCAACAATTTGGCAAAAACTGCTTTATTAATTTTCATTGGAATATGCCGATCATTGAAGACAATACAATGTTCGTTATAGTACACATACGGCGAATACTGTAAATTGTACTGTTCTCCACACAATGTAATCGGAATAATTCTGTGGTTTTGTCTTGCCGGATGAGAAATATGTCCGGCGTAACCTTCATTTTCTTTGCATAGCAAGCAACTCGGATACCCCGATTTTTTTGCTTTTCCTGCCTTTGCAATATCACGAGGATCTTTTTCCGGTTTTGATAAATTGATGGTTATATCCATTGCACCAAATTCTGTATTTGCTGTCCATTTCTCATCCTTTGCAATTCGATCTTTTCTAATATAATTTGTTGCCTGGCTAAACTGATAATAAAAATCTGTTGCAGCTTTAGGAGATATACTGTATTTATCCCAAAACTGTCTGCGAACCACAGAGGGATGGGGTGTCAATATTCCCATAATCTTTGTATCAAACAAGTCCTTTTCCGTAATTGTTTTTTCCTCCAGCATACCCTGCCGACATGCATATTCCAACATATCATTTAAAATCTGTGACAATTCTCTTTCTGTTCTAACCTCTTTCGCTGTCCCTTCATGCTCTGTCAATTGAAATAATTCCAGAAGGCGATTCGTCACATATACTTCATCTTCCGGATCAACCAATCCCTGGTTCAATCCATACGCCACAAGTTCATTGATATACTCATTAATCATGACACTTCCCCCTTTCACACATTCTGATATCCATTTGGATGACTTTTATGCCATTTCCATGCCGTACCGATAATTGTTTCTAAATCTGCATATTGCGGATTCCATCCTAACACTTCCCTTGCTTTTGCACTGGAAGCGATCAACATAGATGGATCTCCTGCTCGACGTGGTTCTTCCTTCGCCGGAATTGGATGTCCTGTCACTTTTCTCGCAGTTTCCACAACCTCTTTTACCGTAAAACCAACTCCATTTCCAAGATTAAATATATTGCTGTCATTTCCATCACAAAGATACTTCATTGCAAGAATATGAGCCTGTGCAAGATCATTTACATGAATATAGTCTCTGACACAAGTACCATCCTTTGTGTCATAGTCCGTTCCATAAATAGAAATATATTCTCTCTTTTCATTTGGCACCTGCAAAATTAAAGGAATAAGATGTGTTTCCGGATTGTGAGCCTCTCCAATCTTTCCATTAGGATGAGCCCCACAAGCATTAAAATAACGTAAGGACACAAATCTTAAGTTATGTGCATTTGCCGTCCATTTAAACATTTTTTCCATAGACAATTTTGTTTCACCATAACAATTTGTCGGAAGTGTACGATCCGATTCCATGATAGGAATTCGCTCCGGTTCTCCATATGTTGCCGCCGTGGAAGAAAACACTATCTTATCTACGCTATGTGCAACCATACTCTCCAACAGCACTTCTGTACCACAAAGATTATTACTATAATATTTTAATGGCTTTATCATACTTTCGCCTACTTGCGAATTTGCTGCAAAATGAATAACTCCATCTATATTTTCTTTATCAAATACCGAATCAATAAAAGCTCGGTTACGAATATCTCCTTTATAAAACTTCGCTTCCGGATGAACCGCTGCTCGAAAACCTGTTTCAAGATTATCTACAACCACCACATCCTTTCCTGCCTCGATCAACTCATAAACAGTATGTGAGCCAATATATCCAGCTCCGCCTAATACTAAAATGCTACTCATAACCATTCCTCCTTGTCTTTTTTGAGTATCTTACATCACTTGAATTCCACCATATTTGCGAATTTTAAGTACATCACAAGCACCATCTCCAAACACCTTTTCCATCTCTGTTTTATATAATGTAACAATATCATTTGGTACAAATGCCTGTATTGTTCCGGCAAAGCCACCACCATGCACCCTGTTTGCTCCCTGCGTGCCTAAAATCATATCACTGACAGCCAATGCAATAGAAACATTCTGATGTTCCACATCATGGCACACATACACATTCTGCAAATACTTATAAGAAGAATCACCTGACTCTTTAACTAATCTTAAAAATTCTCCAAATCTATTCTCTCTCAATGCTGCCACTTCTTTTTGCACTCGCTCATTTTCACACACATAGTGAATTGCTCTAAGTGCTGCCCGATCTCCTGCCTGTTCTCTGATGCGCGGAAGATTAGTAAGTACTTCTTTTTTCGTAACCTGTCCAAGCACTTCTTTTCCCAAACAAGCTGCTGCTCTTTTCATTTCTTCCGGAATTGCTGCATAATCCGATGTCAAATCCGCATGTGAGCCTTTTGTATCGGTAATACAAAGACTATATCCGTATCCATCCAAGTCAAGCTCAATCCGCTCCACCAATGGTGCCGCAGGATTCTGAAAATCAATATGTGCCAAACTTCCAACGGAACACGCCATCTGATCCATCAATCCACATGGTTTCCCAAAATATACATTTTCTGCAAATTGCCCAATCATGGCTATTTCAATAGGCGAAATCTTTCCATCATTAAACAATTCTGACAGGATTGTTCCCATCAATGTTTCAAACGCTGCTGAAGAAGACAATCCGGCTCCTATCAACACATCACTGGTAACAACAGCCTGAAAACCACCTATCTGATATCCATATTCTTTTGTTTTTGCCAACACCCCTCGAATTAATGCAGTTGTTGTTGCTTCCTCATCCTCTCTCCTACATAGATCATCCAGATATATCGTGATCATCTCATATCCTGCAGATATAACTCTGACACACGGTTCTTCCAAATTTTGTACAATAGCTATTACATCATTGTTAATGGAAGCTGCCAGCACCTCTCCACATTGATGATCTGTATGATTCCCACCAATTTCACTTCTGCCCGGTGCACTAAAGACAAAGACTTCTCCCTCTCCAAAATGTTCTGTATAACTCTCTATCGCCTTAATATAACGCTCTCTTTCATACGCTATTTTCTTCTCATCCACATAAATATCTTTCAATGTTTCATCATACATTCCATTTTTTATTTTTTTTATCAAATCATGTGTTACCACAAACCCATCTCCTTTTCTTTACGGAACAAAAAGCATTGCCTGTAATTGTTTATTCAATTAAGACAATACTTTCCTGTTACCAGTTTCTGCTCATTACTGCTGAGCGGTTTCTACTGTAATTCCCTTTTCTTTTTTGATCTTTGCATTTGTCTCCTCCACATTCATTCTGGAAAGGATAAACATAATAAGTACATCAAAGATCAGTGGCAGCCAAAGATACATAAACTGCATCATATTCAACGCGGACTGTGGCTGAACAGCATGTGTTCCCACATAGCCACTAAATTCTAAGAGCCATCCTACGACCGCCGTTCCAATACCTCCACCAATCTTAACGCCAAGTGAAGTACAGGAATACATCGTACCATCCACACGCTTTCCCTGTGTCAGGTATGTATACTCGGAACAAGATGCAATCACTGCATTCATGTCTCCCTGCCAAGGTCCCTGTCCTAATGCTGCTAATGCTGTAAATGCCATCATCAAAGGAATACTTCCCATATATCCGGCAACAACAACAAGAGCTCTGCCAATCACGGCAAGGATGTAACCTCTCAAGTTCAGCTTATACATACCATTCCACTTTCCAACCAGTGTTGGTGTAAAGATTAATGCAATGATAAGAGGAATGTTTACCGCCCAGGCAAATTGTCCAAACAGATTTTTATCTTTCAAAACCCAGGTCATATAATAAATACCGGCACCGATCATTGCACTGTATAACTGCTGCAAAATATAAGTACCACAGATCATCAGATAAAATTTATTCTTTACCAGCAGCTTGAATGCGTGAACCAGCCCATTTTTTCCTCTTCACCTGTTGTGTCTCCTTCATTTAATTCCTCTTTTGGAAGTTCTTTAACAGATAATGTGGAAATAGTATTCACAACTAATCCAATCACTGCATAAATAATTGCAACCATACGCCATGCGGCTGCATCTCCACCACATTTTGCAACAAATCCAACAGTAACTGCTTGAATCAGAATACTGGTTGAAAAAGCAAAAATGAAACGGCAAGAACCCATCTGAACACGCTCTTTACTGTTCTTGGTAACAAGTGATGTCAGAGCAGAATAAGCAATGTTATTTGCCGTATAAAACACGCCATTCAACAGCGTATACGAAATAAAGAACCACGCATACTGTGCCGTTCTGCCAAGACTTGTTGGAACTGCAAAACAGGCTACCAATGTAATTGCACAACCAATGTAACCATACAGCATCCATGGTCTTGCCTTTCCCATCTTACTATGCGTCTTATCAATCATTGATCCAAAAAAGATGTCTGTAAATCCATCGAGTAATTTGGAAACGGCAATCAGTGTTCCCACTATACCGGATGCCAATCCAATCGTATCTGTCAGATATACCATCACAAATGATGTCAAGAATGCATACACTACATTTCCCGCAATATCACCAGATCCGTATCCTATCTTGTTGTACCATTTTAAGTATTTCTTTTCCTCCATAAGAATCACTCCTTCACTATTTGTTATTTAGAAGTCCCTGTAGTCTATCGTTTTTGTCTTTTCTAGTTGTTTGTTGTCAATTATCCTTTTACAAACGGAATTAATTCAAACTGAAACTTAAACGCTTCCTCATCAAACCGATATTTATCCAAGACATCCGGTCCGCAGCTATTTGAACCAATTCCATTCATTGCATAATCCATACAGAATACGGTGCTATCCGATTCTTTCAATTCATAATTGTGCGATACCCGTTCCAACTCCTCCTGTGTATAAACAGAAGCGTTAAACGAAAATGGATTCTTTGAAACTGCTACAATTCCACATTGACCATTTGTAAGCTCTACATAATCACAGTCATAATGGCTTCCATTCTCCTGTGGACGAATATAATCTTCATGCATCTGAGCCACCTTCGAACGGAACAATCCATGACAGGAAGCCTGGTGTTTATCCCGGTAGCTTTCCTGTGGTCCCATTCCAAAATAAGTAATCTCATCCATTTTCTTATTCAAAAACATTCGAATTCCAAACCTTGGCAGATCCGGGAATTCTTTATCTTTTACGGCCTCTATAACCGCCTCTATTTTCCCGTCTTCATTGATCTTCAATGTCATTTCCACATCCAAAATCTTTTGTACGGTATCAGCTACCACTGCCAGATGCTCCATGATCAGCACACCGTGCTTGTTCTGAAGCACCTCTATACGGTATGCTCTGGTATAGGCAGCATCATAATGTGCCTTTTTCCATTCCAGTTTTATATACATATCGTTATCCGTCGGAGCCCGCCAAATATTCAATTCCATTGGATGGTTAATATAACTTCTTCCGGCAAACTGCATGTTCTCAAACAATCCGGTACGCTTATCTAAAACATAAGTAAAATCCTTTGCCTGTAATACGATCTGCTTATCATTTTCCTTAACAGCAATGGTTCCGGTTATTTTTTCCTGCTCCAGCCACTTTACAGCCTGTCTGTTTCTATCATCCTCATTTGCAAGCTTCATTTCATCAAAACCTAATTCATACCCATGTTCAAGCAACGGCATTTCCTTTTTCAACCGGTAAATAAGTTTCAGATAAATCTTACCGGTATTTGGAACCTGCAGCTTCAACTCCACTTTCGCATCGCTATGAGGTGATGCAACAACATTTGCCAGTTTTCCTTTTTCCACAGTCAAGCCATCCTGTGTCATTTCATAGAAAATATCCACATAATCCTTCAAATCATCAAAATCCATATAATTGTGAAGAACCATCTGTCCGTTTTCTTGGTCATAAGACACAATTCTCACCGGACGATAGACATTTTTATATTCCAGCAGTCCCGTATGCGGTGTACGATCCGGATAGACCAACCCGTCCACACAGAAATTGCCATCATGAATGGTTTCTCCATGATCCCCTCCATAATAATATCTGGTCTTTCCATTTTCTGCCGTTCCATGTGCGATCGCATGATCACACCATTCCCAGACAAACCCGCCACACATCCGGTCATCCTTATGAATCATCTGAAAATAATCTTCAAAATCTCCCGGTCCGTTTCCCATACTATGGCAGTATTCTACCAGCAGAAACGGTTTGCTTCCGTCATTTTTCAGATAATCCTCTATCTCCTGCAGTGGCGGATACATCCGGCTGTAAAGATCCAAATTGTCATAATTATAGGTAATATCATAATTACGGTATCTTGCACTTTCGTACTGCGTGATCCTGTCCGGATCAAACTTCTTTGTCCATGCAAGCGCCTTTTCAAAATTACATCCATACGCGCTTTCATTTCCCATAGACCACATTACAATGCTTGGACGGTTTTTATCTCTCTGTACCATAAGCTGGACACGGTCCACAATTGCCTTTTCCCATGCCGGATCATCTGCAATCTTTTCATTCCAATGGTAAAAACGGTTCTGGTCTGTATCCTCCTTCCGGTACAGCATAAATGGTCCATGTGCCTCAATATCCGCCTCGTCAATCACCATAAATCCATATTTATCGCACATCTGATAAAAATATGGTGCATTTGGATAATGACTGGAACGAATAGCGTTAAAGTTATGCTGCTTCATCAACATTAAATCCTTTTTGATCTGCTGGACATTAATCACAAATCCTGTCTCCGGATCAGAATCATGGCGGTTGACTCCACGGAATTTAATCTTTTCTCCGTTAAAATAAACAACCTTGTCCTTAATTTCAATCGTACGGAAACCAATTTGATCAACGATCACTTCATCCGGCATTGTCAAAATAACCTGATACAAATAAGGATTCTCCGCATTCCATAAAACCGGATTTAACACGGTCAGTTCTAACACACCATTCTCTGCTGTTTCCCCTCTTGCTACGACTGCTCCATATTTATCTTCTATAGTAACTTTCGTTTCCACCGGTTCTGCAAAATGCATATCCAATTTCACAACAACGCTGTCTTTTTCTACGTCTGTCGTAATGTAATAATCTCTGATTGTCTTTTCTGGTCTTTTCAGCAAATAAACATCTCTGAAAATGCCACTCATCCGAAACTTATCCTGATCCTCCAAATACGATCCATCACACCATTTGAGCACCAGAACCGCTAATGTATTTTCCCCTTCATTCAACAAGTCTGTAACATCAAATTCACTGGTAGCGTGAGGCACCTGACTGTATCCGGCATAAGCACCATTTACCCATACATAAAAACAGCTATCGACACCTTCAAAATTCAGAAATGCTTTTGATGCCTTTTTTTCTCTGTGATATTCAAAGTTATAAACATATGCTCCACATGGAATATCCTGTGGCACATATGGTGGATCGAATGGAAACGGGTAACGAATATTCGTGTACTGATGCGTGTCATAACCATCCATCTGCCATACACCCGGAACAGTTACCTGATCAAACCCGGAAACATCATAGCCTTTCTCATAAAATGATTCCGTTACGTCATAAATGCTGTTATAATACTGAAACTTCCACTCTCCGTTTAACAGCTGAAAACGATCCGATCTTTCCCGATGCTCCACTAGATCATTCATACGAACTGATGCCGGAATGTAATATGTCCTCGCTGGCATTGTCTTGTCGTGCAAAACATTCAAATCTTCATAAAAGCGTGGTACGAGCATTGTGTAATCCTCCTTTAATATATATTTTTTTATTCACCGCATTAGGCAATCAATAAAACACCTTCTGTGTCTCATTATCTTCCGTCTTTGTATTACCTTGAAATCATCATACATTTTTACAAAGAAAATGTCTATAAACAGAAATGGACAGAATATGCACAAAATGATACACTAAAGTAAACACCATTTTAGTTCTTCTCAAATATTGACTACTTGTAGTCAGATATTTAGGAAGGGCTAAAACTATATGCGCGTAGCTCTCACCGAAAAACCGTGGATTTTGAGGTGGCATTCACTTCATAACTCCGGTTCACCATTGACTGTTAACAGTCAGACATTTCACTTTCCAAAGGAGGACTCAAAATGTATATAAATTCCGGTTATCACAACCACTCCCTTATCGACTTCAAAGACAAAAGCCGACCACTTATTGTAGGAAGCTGTGGCACCTATCGCCTATCCTCACACCCAAAGCTTCCAACTTATCGTCCCAGAGGAAGACTTGACTTTCAAATCATCTATATAGCAGCCGGACGAGCTCATTTTCATTTTGACAACGCAGATGACGATACTATCGTTACAGCAGGAAACATAGTACTTTACCGCCCCAAGGAATTCCAGAAATATGAATACTATGGCATTGATAAAACAGAAGTTTACTGGGTGCATTTTACCGGAAGTGATGTAAAGAACATTTTAAGAAATTATGGTTTCCCGAATGACCAGCATATCTTCCATGTTGGAACATCTCTGGAATACGAACGTATTTTTAAACGCATTATTTTAGAATTGCAAAGATGTCAGGATGATTACGAAGATATGCTGACACTACTGCTACGCCATTTACTGATCATTTTTCACCGGGAGCTTACTCGTAAACATGTACTAAAAAACGAATACCTCGATCATGAAATGGACACTGCAGCGTCCTATTTTGACGAAAACTATAACCGTGATATCAACATCGAAGAATATGCTATTTCCAGAGGAATGAGTGTCAGTTGGTTTATTCGGAATTTCAAAAAATTTACCGGTACAACACCTATGCAGTTCATCACCTCCATCCGAATCACTAATTCCCAGATGTTATTGGAAACCACAAATTACGCCGTAAATGAAATTGCACGCATTGTCGGTTATGATAACCCACTGTATTTTAGCCGACTGTTTCATAAACAAAAAGGCTGTTCACCATCTGAATATCGAAAACTTTTAAAATGAACCAATAAAAGAGGCTCTTTGAGTGAATGATTCTCATTAGAGTCTCTTTTAATACTATCATGTTATTTACGGCACTTAATTAGCATTATATATCTGGTCGTATATTAACTGAAGCTTAACGCCTTCTTTATCCAGTTCTCCATCTTCATCCATTAGATCAAGAATAACATCATCTATTGCAAACAAAACTTCATTAACATCTCCGTTTTTTATGAGTTTATCAATATCCACACCATATTTTTTTATCTCTTTTTTTGTTCTTCGGTAACTATCATTTTCTTATGCTCCGTAAAAATCTAATACCATGCAACAGTCACTTGCTTTTCAAAATTATTACTCTTAAGCATTTTCTCTGCTTTACTATATGCGTGACAGTCACAGTTCTCACATATATCACTATATTTTTTCTCAAATTCAATTTCTTTTGTATCTAAGTTTATCAATATTATTCCATAATTATCATCATCTTTACTAGTGGTATATTTATATCTTATTACATTTTTTTGCTTTTCAAGCATATACATTATTATCATTTTAAAACACTCTTTCTAAATTCGTCTAAGGCAAGCCTATAGTTATATTTTTTTCTGCTATACTATGAGCATCTTCATACATCAAATTATATCTTGATTGTAAATTATTTTTATATCTTCCTCATAGAACTCGACAGGATTACCACTTGAAGAATCTATTACTATACTTTCCTTTCCTGATTCATTTTCTTCAGGATAAAAGTATTCAGTAACAACACCGCTAAATGCAATTTCTTCTTTAGTAACAATATTCACTTTTTTATTATAGAACCGTTTTAGTTTCATTGTTTTTCATCCATCTTGATATTATATGACTTCCTGTCTTGAAATAAACAATAGTTGCTTTTATTGTTTCAGTTGAATGAAACACCATTTCTGGAGGAACGTTCAAGGTTGCGGGGCAACAGGCCGCGGTTTCTCTACCCTTTTCGACCGATTTACGCTATTTGGGTAGATAAAACAAAACTCCATCCTGTGAAATCTCTATACATATGGAAAATATCGGAAGTTTAAGTAAAAATTTACAACCGGCAGCTACTGGAATCTCTTTATCAGGGGTATAAATTACTTTTTTACATCCCGCAAAGTCTCGACTATCCCTGCTCTAAATAATAACTCACTATTTCCTGCTCTAGTTTCACATTATGTTCCTTCATATAAATTGACACTTCATTGTACAAATCTTCTTCCGTTAAAGCCTCAAGCCTACTCATATCATTATCCGTCAATTCTCTTAGGCAATGGCTAAACCGCCTATCACATAATTGCTGTATTCCCATACAATATAATTCAAACTTTTTAGCAGTTTCCCGACATAAATGCTTATGAATTAGAAATCCACCAACATCAATATCTCCAAAATGATAATATCTGACATTAGGATTATCAGAAATAACTTTTTTAAGGAACTCTATCTGATGTCTATTAGCAAAACCGCCCAAATACATCATAGCAAAATTTTCATCTTTCAATCTCTGAAAAGATGTTTTATTTTCAATTGTCATTACGCACTCTGTATTAACACTGATATTTTTTATAGTTTTTACATCGCTGGAAGCTAAAGCTATACCACCTTGAAATTTTGATATATTTAAGGCATATTGCTCCCATTCAATTGTCCAACTGCCTTTTATAAATATTTCCTGTTCTGCCGGTGTAATATGAAAAAATCCTAAGATGGCATCATTTTTTTCTCCTTCTTCTCTAATTCTACCGGTTGCAGTTCTCAAAAATGAGCATACTTCTTCATAGTTGTTATTTTCAAACCATTTTGAGTCCCCATATATCAACATTGAAACTTCTCTTACATATAAATGTTCCTTGTTATTTTCTAAAAAAACTAACATTTTCAGATTAGCTTCAATTTGTTCAGGATCAAGTGTGCACCTTGGATCTTCTATTTGTACAAGAATACTTTCACAATATTTATTCACAATTTTTCCCATAAAAATATATTTTTCTACTATTTCATGTACTCGTTTTGAAATAGTACTTTGAGGAATGACACTATATTCTTCTTTCAAGTATTCATATAATGCCTCTAATTTTTCTTCTAAAAGATATACTTTATCTATGTCATCACTAAATTTCAAATAATCAACGGTTATAAAGCCCATATCATTCAATACAGATACTGCTTCATTAATTCCTTGTTTTTCCAATATATCTGCATTGTTTTTTGCATAATCTTTATATACTTCTGTTGGTTTTAATATAATCCTTCTATTGGTAGTAATATTCTTTGCATATCGAATATTATATTTTCTTAGCAAACCATCAATTATCTCCTTTTTGTATTCCTTACTACTCATGAAACCTTATTTCTCCAATCTGCATATTATCATTACTATATTTTAAAACAGGAATAATTACGCCACATTCACTACCAATAGATTCCAGCTTATTAGGCGGTGCACAGAATATAACCTGAAAATTCTGATTTTTAAAGAAATCCAGCATTAATTTTATATTATGATCACTCATTTTTTCAAAAGGTTCATCTATGAAAATCAATCTAACTGAATTAACTCTGACGTTATACAACATCGACAATGCTGCTGAAAGTATCAGCGTATATGGTATCTGAGTTCCGGCACCAGAATTATATCCTACCTGTTTCGATAGCTTACCATCTTTTACTTCATCATTATTGATAATAATTTCATAACTCATATAATTTCGATAATCTGCAAATTTCTTTATTTCTGCAATATCGTTATGGTCAATAATCTTATTGATAATATCACGAATTTCCTTTTCTCTTATTTCCACCTCGTCATTCTCATATCCCATCAGACTTGTGAACGTCATTTGTCCATCGGACATATTGTTTGTATCTTGCAAATATTCTGCGTATCTTAGAATTTTTGCATAATCCGAATTATCGCTCAACATTTTTACATCAAATTGGTATTTCGTAGAGAACTGAAGTTTTCGTAATTCCTTATTTATATCTGCTATATCATTTCTTGCATCCTTTGCAGTTTCATATATATTGAGTACAAATTCTCTTTTAAATATTCGTTCATATGTTACAGTCTGCTCTCTGAGTTTTTGCTGTATCCCCTGCAAATCATCAATCCAGATTTTTCCTCTTCGTCTCTGATAGTCAGCTTCACACTTTAGACCAATAGGTAATTTATCTACTTCTTGCTTTCGATTATTATACGCTTGTTGCTTACCATTAATATTTCCTTCAAGTTCACGCACCCTGCGATCCACTCTTTCTTTTGTCGCCCGAACCATAAGAGCACCATTCTGGTTTTCCCCAGACAAATATTGGTCATATTCTTCTATTGCTTTTTCTACAGCAGAATTACTTACAATTCTTTCCTTATCTAATTCCGCCTGTTTTAACTTTTCCTGTTCTTTAGACTTTTTAATTGATTTTTCATTTTCTGATATCCTTGCTTCTAAAATTGTTTTTTGATCTATATTTTTCTTTCTATCATTTTTTTTAATATTTAGCTGGTTTTCAAGCACAAATACCCTCTCATTTAACGTCATAAATTCTGCATTATTTTTCTGTGCTTCTAACAGCTCTTTATAATGACCTCTTTCATTATTCAAATTTACAGATACATCTGCCCACTCTTTGTGAACATTTAAATTGAACTCTTTAAAGCACTCTAAACCATCCTGCAGATATTTTGATTTATCCTGCAGGCTTCTTTGTTCTAAAAGTATATCCTGTTCTTTCTTTTCTAACTCAATCAATCTTTTCTCTGCTGCTCTTCTATTTAGCTCTATTGCCTGGCTTCCCAGACAATAACTTCTGATTTTTCTTGTATTAATATAGGTTACAGCCATGTTGCGACTCAGTTTTCCTTCCATCGACATAGCATTATCATAATCCGGTACTTTTTCAATATCTACTGCATGAATGCTTCCTAACCAAAATTTAAAATAATTTGCCGCAGTTTCATTTTGAATATCAAGATAAAGAAATACAGAATCTTCTTTACATTCCAATTTCTTTGACATTAATCGCTTTGTATTTACTAGCTCTACATATCGATATCTTGACCTGTCTAACACGGCATTTGCAATATCAAAGGCATCTTTTGATACTATGATAGCATAACGGTGTACCCCCAAAAAGGTCTCTATCGCATTCCTCCAATTCTCATCCTTCAGTGCTACTACATATTCATAAGCCATATGAGCTTCTTCACTAATACCATGCTTTTTGAATTCTCGGTTAATTTCTTTAATAAGCTCTACCTGTTCCTGAATGTTGGAATAATCCATCCTATTTTTATTGCAACTTTCAATAATACTATTTTGTTCCACGCATTCGCTCTGTACTCTTTCCAACTCTTTTTTCAGCAGAGTATTTTCCCCAATTAAGTTGTCACGGCATCCCTGTATCTCTTCTTTCAACGAATCAATAAATCTTTGTTTTTCAGCCACCTCAAGACTTTTTGATGTCAATCTTCCAAGTACATTATCATTTTGTATGGTTACTCCCATTTCCGATAATCGAACAATCATTTCTTGCATTTTCTGCTGAAATATTTCCAATTTTACTTTTTCGTCATTCAACCTTGTCAATTGCTTTTCATACGTATCTATCAATTGTTTAGATGCTTCTATTGCCTTTGAAACATCTAAATCAAGAAGAGCTCTTCTTGTTTCCGAATAAACTTTATCAATATCATTTATTTCCTGATCCTGTTCTTCAATTCTCCTTCCCAGATCTTCACATGTAATAACACTCTTTTTGATTAATTCCTCTGCTTCCGAAATTTCTCTTTGGCACTCCACCAGCTCCTTATACTTAATTTTTATATCATCTATCTTCAGCTGTAATGCCTTCTTATCATGCTCGTCAAAATCTGCCAATATAGAATCTAAATCTTGTAATTCTTGATTTATTTGTTCCAAACTGCCATTTATCTGTTCAATATTCTTTTTTGCTTCTTTCAATTTATCAAAATTAACATCATGTTCTTCCAGAACTGATTCCTTTATAAATTCTTGAATTTTCGCAGCAGGATTATATGCCATTATATTTCTTAGTTTCCTTTGATATTTTGGAACCTCCTGATAAGGCAATTTAAGTCCTATCATCTGCATAAATAAAGTGATACCATCTTTTTTATTTTTCATTTGTATCCCATATTTTTTCTGAAATCCCGAAGCATCATAAGGCTTTATAAGTGAACCATCTTCATAAACAAATGAAATATCTGCAATTGTTTTTCCATCCATTGCATACCAATATGTACCTCTAATATCTGTAACAGCTGTTTCTATTACTACACCAAGCACAAATGAGCTCTCATTTATCTGATCAAAATATTCCAATGCAATGTGTGTATACACTACCGGTATCTTATCAGCCGGTCTTGCATATATTCCAGAACTCGCATCCACTAAGCATCGTGTATATGAAACTAAATTACGTTTTCCTACACCAGTATTGTACCCACTGGTAGCCTTATTGAATTGCGTGTCACCTGTATATGCATATTTAACAGCATCTAATATTGTTGATTTTCCACATTCATTCTCACCCGAAATCAATGTTAGATTTTCAGAAACAGGGATTGTCCTATTACTAAATCCATACCAGTTTACCAAATGTATATTACGCAAAATAGTTTTATTCATCTGTGTCCTCACTTTCCAATAATTCATCCTGCCAAGTCTCTATGTTTTCTCCATCGGATGTATATTCCGCCATAACCTGCTTTAATTGTCCTATATCCATGCAAAATTGTAATGATGGGTATAATCTAACTTTTCCTTCTTCTGTTGATATGTCGTCACTATAATCTATCAGGCTAAATTTTTTAAATATACGATACGAATCTTTAAAGTCTACCGGTTTCATATTAATTTGATAAATTTTGCATTTATCAATAATATCACCAACTGTAATATGCACCGGATCTGCATACCCCATGCGTTCCAAAAACAAAAGCCACAATACCATTAATAACTTCACCTGTTTTGCATCAAAACGGTATAAATTTATTCTCTTTAATCCCACTGTTTCGACATCTTCATCCGCTTGTTGTAACATTGCCACTTTCATTCTTTCTTCAACAACTACCTTGTAGCCAATTGCTGACAAATATGTATTTACATCATACTGATTGGATTCTGACGATATAAAATCATATAATTTTTCATCTTTATCAGCCACAATAAATGTTGTATCAAGCATTTTACGAATGCATTTCTTAAATAAATATGCATCTTCTTCACTCATTTTTTTCATAAAGCTGAAATCATTCATAAACAGACTCCTTCTATTTCTTAATTACTACCATATCAGTAATATCCGCAATCTCTGTTTTTACAGTTTTTTCCGACAGTCGAATATCATATGGAAACTCATCATTTTTAGCATAAAGCATTGCCGCTGCATACATCAATATCTCATCCTTCGTCTGAATCGGTTTTTCTTTAATATTCATTTCATTTTCACTACCTAATTGTGCATCCAGGAAAGTAGTTACCCTATCAACAGAATATTTATTTGGGGAACTCTTAAATAGCTTTTCTGTTTGTACTCTCTTTTCTTCTTCTGATAACTCAATTGTTAAAAGCCCAATATTTTCCCCCTCATTTTTTACACGCTTATTTTTTTCAAAAGATTTATATCCTACATATTTTTGATTAGTGATACGCATACAATCTGCAACTTTTTCCATTGCAACATTCTGTTCTTCTTCTGTCTTCTTGGACACTGTATTCAGAAAATCATTAATTACAGCTTCTAATCTTACCCCATTGCTTGCCATCAGCATAATTCTTGTATTTGCAAGATTATAGTAATTATTAATACGATTATCTATAAGCTCCATATTTGCTTCGTATTCAACACTTAGGAAATACTGGAGTTCGGCAAAATATCGTTCAACACGTTCTCTCGCTTCTTCATAATTCAATTGCAATTTTTCCGAGCATTCTTTTATTATTTTCTCACACATTTCTTCCTGTTTAAGTATTCTTAATTTCGTCTTTATAAATGATATTTGCGTAGGGATTAAACCATTATTTTTTATAAAAAAATATTCGCTAAAAAAACGATCCAGCATTTCATCTTTCATTATAAATTGCCCAAAACTATTGATATCCTGAAAAACAATTACTGCTTTCATAATACTTGAAATATTATCTTTAAGCTCTACTAATTCATTTTTTAATTCTGTTTCATTTTCAATTAGTGGTACCAGAATATTAGTATAAGGTCTCTCTCTACGAACAGAATCTTCCTCAAATACAGATTTTATAATTTCATACATAGAAAAAATACGGTTTGACATCATACCTTCTCCACTTTTTTCTGTCATTTTTCTCAAAAAATCCATAAATCGTCTGCAGTCAATTGAAATATTAACAACATACTCACCATTTCTACCTATCTCTCTAGGAAGTAACCATCCACATTCGCGAAACAAGGAAATAATTTCTGAAGGTTGCAATTCAATTCCATTTTCTTCTATTTCCATTTCATCGCCCTCTGCAATATCTTCCAATAAACTACTTCTTGTATCACCCATTCCCACGTTTTTCAAATAAACCGTAAGACTATCTTTTGCATCAGTTTCATACAATACCGGTAATTCTTTTGTTTTATCAATTAAAATCTGAATGCAATCATAATATATTCTTTTGTATTTCAATGTTAACGGCTTAAAAAAAGAATCATTTTTTACGTATTCAAAAAAGTTCACTTTCTCACCTCCTGAATATTAATTAGCACCTTTTTCTTTTGTGTACAATATACCACTTTCTCTGTCACATTTGTATATTTCTCCCCATATTTTAGTAAAAATTAAATAAAATACTGTATGTTAATTCACGAATGTGGTAAAATACCTATCACAATGAAGATTGGAGATTATTACTATGACAATGGAAGAAAAAATAGCAAGAATTAATGAATTATATCATAAATCCAAAGAAACAGGGCTTACTGAAGAAGAAAAAGAAGAACAAGGAAGATTAAGATGGGATTATATTAACAGCATTAAGGCAGGAATCGGAGCACACCTTGACAATATGTCAATTAAGTATCCTGACGGAACCATTAAAAAGGTTAAGAAGACAAATATTATCCAAGATAAATAAGTATATGGTTGCTAAAAAAATCAGGTTTTGCAATGGCTGAAGCTGATTGTGATTTGTATATTATTTCCCCGGAATTTTCTTTGAATCCGTCTCAGCAGAAATTAAGAAAAGTGATTGAAGTAAATACCTAACATTTGATAAACTTGTATACTGATATACTGAATCATATCCGTGTAAAGGAGTTTTTTCAATATCGTAATTGCCGTCTTCAGTTAATACAAATTTAAAACCTCTGTTACTATCCATTTCAAGTCCTGTCATTGCAGTAAAGTGTTCATCCATCTCTTTGATTTCCGGATTTGGGGTATCCCCTTTTCTAATTTTTTTCTCAACTTCAAGCTTTGAATTATATAATTGCTCAGCCATTTCATCAAACCATACTTTAGACTCACCTAAGTTCGGATTTAATATTGATTTGTCAAAATTCGGGTCGAGCTTAATTAAAATCATACTCATGTAATATGAAATTCAATTCAGAGTTCAGCTTATCAATAATATGCTTTAATGTATCCTTTGGATTTTTATCAAATTCTTCTTTAAATTCTTCTGTGTAAGATATTGCAGAAATACCTTTATCAAAAATATTTTTAGGAATGTCTTTCAGATATTCAATCCTTGGTGAAAGATATCCCCATATAGCTTTAAGCTGCTTTTCTTTTTTTCCTTTGACATTTTTTTAATTTTCTTTCTATATGTAAACAACAAACTCTAATCGAAAATGCACTATTTCTGGATGGGTCTTCAAGGTTGCAGGGCAAGCGACACCGGGATTCTCTACCCATATGAGAAATATCCGCCGTTTAGGTAGAGATTCACGAACGGCGGCACCGGGGATTCTCTACCTTTTTGGCCTATTTCCGCTATTTGGGTAGAGATTCACGAACGGCGACACCAGGAATCTCTACCCTTTTCGGTCGATTTCCGCTATTTGGGTAGAGATTTACGACCGGCGGCACTAGGATTCTCTACCCTTTTCGGCCGATTTCCGCCTTTTGGGTAAAAATTCACGAACGGCGACACCAGGATTCTCTACCCTTTTCGGCCGATTTCCGCCTTTTGGGTAGAGATTTCCAACCGGCGGCACCGGGATTCTCTACCCTTTTCGGCTGTTTTTCGCTGTTTGGGTAGAGATTTCCAACCGGCGGCACCGGGATTCTCTACCATTTTCGACTGTTTTCCGTTGTTTGGGTAGAGATTTCCAACCGGTGGCACCGGGATTCTCTACCCTTTTCGGCCGATTTCCGCTATTTGGGTAGAGATTTCCAACCGGCGGTACCAGGATTCTCTACCCTTTTCGGCCGATTTCCGCCTTTTGGGTAGAGATTCACAAACGGCGGCACCAGGAATCTCTACCCTTTTCGGCCGATTTCCGCCGTTTAGGTAGAGATTTCCAACCGGCGGCACCGGGATTCTCTACCCATATGAGAAATTTTCGCCTTTTGGGTAGAAATTCCCAACCAAAGCAGGACGCAACAAGGCTTCCAATTACGCCCTGAGTATATCAAGGGTGTGTGCCGAAGCTCCAAGGATATCCTGACGTTCGCATATTGAAAGATGATATTTTATAAACATTTCAAATTCTTCCTCCGTCAGTCTGTTAAGCTCCTGTCGCATGAAATCGGCTGCACCGTCAGGAGTAATTATCTGTATTCTTTCAAGTCCCGCAGCTTCATTAAGTCTGTTAATGGTTTCAAGCCTCATATAATCATATAAATCTTTTTCTTCTGAAAGTATCTGGAAATCCTCTGTCAGTTTTCCCTCTTTAATGCTTTCAAGGATATGCTGCTTCTTAAAACCGTATGTTATTACACCATATTCATTCATTATGTATGCCACAAGGATGGTTCCGCCTTTTTTACATACTCTTTTTGCTTCATTAAGAGCTTTTAACTTATCTTCAAAAGTAAAAAGATGGTACATCGGTCCGAATAAAAGAACCACGTCATAGTAATTTTCAGGATATTTCTTCAGATTAAGTGCATTGCCCTGTTTAGCGATTACATTACTGTTTTTTGCCTTTAAAAGACCAAGATTATGTCTCACAAGCTCTATCGCTGTCACTGTATATCCTTCCTCTGAAAGCGGTACTGAATACCTGCCTGTACCCGCACCTATATCCAGAATATTGATGTCTGCCGGATTATCACATTCAGGTATATATTTATGTATATATTTCATGGAAGTTATATATTCTACCCTGCCGTGACGGGAATCCAGCCTTTTTTCTTCGTTGAATTTATTGTAGTGGGCTTCTATTTCATTCATGGTTTTCTCTCCTGTTATTTTGAAAATTTTTTCTGAGAAGCAAGACAGTTACAACGCCTGTTACAAATTCTGCAACAGGGAATGCAAGCCATACTCCCGTTATCCCGAATATTGATGAAAGAACCAATGAGCTTATCACATTCATAAGAAATCCTCTCATTATTGATATTAAAAATGTCCTGCCAGCCTGTTCCGTAGCTCCGAAAAATGCTGCGGATATAATATTTAATGAGGCAAAAATAAATCCGACAAAATATATTCTCATTCCCGGATAGGCAAGACTTGCAAGTTCAGCAGAATGTTCACTATTGAAAAGAGCCACACAGTAATCCGTAAACCCGTATATAACTCCTATAATTATAAATGCAAATGTCAATGCTGTAATTACAGCTTTCTTCAAGTATGAGGCAGCTTCTTTATCATTGCCTCTGCCAAAAGCCTCACTTACAAGAGGCTGTGTTCCCTGCGCAATACCGTTAAAGATAGCTGCGCCTACAAGGGCAAGATTGGCAATAAGACCATAAGCAGCAACTCCTGTATTGCCTGCTATCCTAAGCAGGATAAAGTTAAAAACAGTTGTTGTAACCGCTGAAGAAATCTCTGCCACAAAGGATGCGACTCCAAGCTGGCAGGATTTGAATAACAGCTTTATACTTGGCAATGAAGGAATAAATTTTATTCTGTTTGTTTTCTTAAAGAAATGGATTGAACAGATCAGTATACTTATGATAGGTGATAAAGATGTTGCAAGTGCCGCACCGTTCATGCCCATTCCCATTGGAAACATAAATACATAATCGAGTATAATATTGGATACACAGCTTGTAAGCGTTGCAATCATAACAAGTTTTGAATCATTATCATTCCTAACAAATCCCGTAAAGGTATAATTAACCATAAAAGCCGGTGCAAAAGCCAGAAAAATTCTGTTATAGCCTCTTCCAAGTTCGATTATTTCCTTGTCAGCACCCATTACCGCCATTACTTTATCGGTAAAAAATACGCCTGCGGTCATGAATATAAGTCCAATCAATATTTCAAAAACAACGGCATTGCAGAAATACCTGTTCTCGTCCTTGTCTTTTCGTTCCCTTGCTATTGCATACCTTGTTGCCGAACCTATTCCAATCATGGCAGCGATTGCGAATATAATCCCATATAGCGGAAGTGCAAGGTTTAAAACTGTTATTCCGTCAGTTCCCTCTGCTCTTGATATAAAAAATGTGTCCGCAATGATGTAACAGGACATACCTATCATTGCAAAAATATTCTGTGATACGTACTTAAAAAATTTATTGTTTTTTTTCATAATCTTTTTCCCTTAAAGTCAGTCCATTCATTATAATGTGCCTTATATATTTTTTCAACTCATATTTATCCATTAATCATCTTTACAATCCAGTATATAAGGCCAAGAATCCATGAGGACAATACACCGTATAATACAACCGGCCCGGCAATTTTAAATATCTGGCAGCCTATTCCGAATACCTGCCCTTCTTTCTTAAATTCTATGGCGGGTGCAGCTACGGAATTGGCAAAACCCGTAATTGGCACAAGTGAACCCGCCCCACCGTATTTCGTTATTTTGGGATATATTCCAAATGCCGTCAATGCTACCGAAATGAAAATTAAAGTTATGGATACCCATGTTGATGATGTTACCTTATCCATATCAAAAAAATATGTGAAGACATTCCTTAAGCCCTGACCCATTGTACATATTATGCCGCCTGTTAAAAAAGCTCTTAACATCTGGCTTAAAAGATTATGAGTCGGTGTAACTGTCTCCACATATTCGTTATATCTTTTTTTTGCTTCCTTATCCATTGCAACCTCCTTTTTATGGATATTATGCAATGAAAAGAATATAATTATTCAATTTTTTTACGTTTTCCGTAAATATCCGCAAGGTTAAGCCTTAATGCATTGGTTACAACACAAAAGCTGCTAAGGCTCATGGCTGCCGCCCCGAACATAGGATTCAAAGTAAGTCCAAGTCCTGCAAAAGCACCTGCTGCCAGAGGAATTCCTATGGTATTATAGAAGAATGCCCAGAAAAGATTTTCGTGTATATTTCTTAAAGTTGATTTGCTAAGTCTTATTGATGCTGCAACATCCGTAAGCCTGCTCTTCATAAGTACAACGTCTGCTGCATCTATTGCTATATCGGTTCCTGCACCGATTGCGATACCGATATCGGCTCTTGTAAGGGCAGGTGCATCATTAATTCCGTCACCAACCATCGCAGTTCTGCCTTTTTTCATAAGTTCCCTGATAACATTTTCTTTACCGTCCGGAAGAACTCCTGCTATTACTTCGTCAACTCCGGCTTCTTTGCCGATAATTGCCGCTGTTCTTTCATTATCGCCTGTAAGCATTACCACATGGATACCCATTTTCTTAAGCTCGCTTACTGCCTTATGGCTGTCCTCTTTTATTGTATCAGCAACTGCGATGGTTCCTATATAACGGTTATCTTTTGCAAAAATAAGCGGTGTCTTTCCTTCATTTGATACTTTATCGGAAATATTTTTTAATTCTTCCTTATCGGCAGTATGTCCGGAAATAAATCTGTAATTTCCGCCCATAACGATTACGCCGTCTATCTCTCCCAAAAGGCCATTTCCTGGGAGTGCATTAAAGTTTTTGACCGGACTTATGGTTATTTTACGCTTTTCAATCTCCTGATTAACCGCACCTGCCAAAGGATGCTCACTATTGTACTCAAGGGAACCTGCTATGTGCAGAAGTTCCTCTTCCGCTATGCCCTTTGCAGGATATATTCCTGTTACAACAGGCTTTCCTTCTGTTATTGTCCCTGTCTTATCAAGTGCAACAATCTTAAGTTTTCCTGTTTCTTCAATGGCGGCAGCGTTTTTAAATAAAATACCGTTTCTGGCGCCTTTTCCGTTTCCTACCATAATAGCAACAGGTGTTGCAAGTCCCAGGGCACAGGGACAGCTTATTACAAGTACCGATATTCCTCTTGCAATGGCAAATCCGGCACTCTTACCTGTTAAGAGCCACACAATTATTGTTACGACCGCTATTGCTATTACCGTAGGAACAAATATACCCGATACTTTATCGGCTATTCTTGCTATATGAGGTTTGGTCGCCGAAGCGTCACTTACCATTTTAATAATCTTTGAAAGTGCTGTATCTTCACCTACCCTTAATGCTTTACAGGTTATAATGCCCGACTGGTTAATAGTTGCGGCAGATACTTTGTCATCCGGCTCTTTATCTACAGGAATACTTTCTCCCGTTAATGAAGATTCATTGACTGCACTGTGTCCGTCAATTACAACACCATCTACAGGAATACTTTCTCCCGGTCTTACGATAAATATGTCGCCTTTTACGACTTCCTCAACCGGCACATTAACTTCTTTGCCGTCTCTTATGATATTGGCTGATTTAGGAGCTAACTCCATCAATCCTTTTAAGGCATCCGTCGTTTTGCCTTTTGAATATGCCTCAAGCATTTTTCCGAGGGTGATCAGTGTAAGAATCATTGCAGCTGATTCAAAGTAAAATTCCATCATATACTTTTCCACAAGTTCCATATCACCTGCAACCTGTGCTTTAGTCATGGCAAAAAGCGCAAAAGTACTGTAACCGAAAGCTGCCGTAGCTCCGAGAGCAACAAGGGTGTCCATATTAGGAGCACCGTGTATAAGGCTTTTATAGCCTGATATAAAGAACTTCTGGTTAATTACCATTATAATAACCGTAAGAAGTAACTGGGTAAGTCCCATGGCTATATGGTTTCCATCATAAAACTTAGGAAGTGGGAAGCTCCACATCATATGACCCATTGAAAAATACATAAGTATCAATAAAAAAACAAGTGATGTGATAAATCTTGTCCTCATAGGTCTGATAGGTGATTCCGTGGAGGTATCCTCTGCTTTTTCTTTATTTTTTATGGATGAGGCCCCATAACCTGCATTTTTAACAGCTTTAATAATATCGCTATCTGCTGCACTGCCTTCAACACTCATGGAATTTGTCAGCAGATTTACTGAACACGATGTTACGCCTGACACCTTTGATACCGCCTTTTCCACCCTGGCACTACAGGCGGCGCAACTCATTCCTTTTATGTTATATTGCTTCATATATCAGTTATTCCTTCCGAAAAGCGAAAATTTTTTCTTTTCGTATTCTTCTGACGATATGCCGTTAAGAGTATATCCTGTTTCTCCTATTACGCTTTTAATCCGGTCTTCATCAAGAGGCTCGTCTGAAATAATTTCTGTCTCACCTGCCGAATGTGATGAGTTTACTTTCTTTACTTTAAAATTATTTCTTATTGCTGTGTTGACATGGCTCTCACACATACCGCACATCATTCCGTCAATTTTTAATGTTGTCTTTATCATAATAATTCTCCTTTATATTTGTTTTGTCATGTTTGATTATAATTAGTATTGTAAAAAAAGGGTGTATGTTATACACCCCTTTTATTTCAGCCGGACAGACTTATATCCGGTTATCGTCTGGACTTATGAAATTTTAACCATTCGGAACAGGAATTAATAAATTCGGAATTAGTAGGCCTCTTGGTACATGAACCAAAGATTTCTTTACCTTCGCGGGTCTTCATTATGCTGTCTCTCTTAGACCACGCTGTCTCTATGCCGTATCTTATATTACGTTCAACATTGGTAGGAGATGTTCCGTAACGTTCCCCTATCTTAGGATAAATATCCTTGGTTATGGAAACTATCGCATCCGGTTCCTCCAATGTGATCATTATAGCATCTATAGCATACTTGTAACCTATCATCTTGGCAGGTATTCCAAGTTTACGAATCAGTGATGAGGTCTCATTCTCAACACTATATGAAGTATCATTCTGCACATATGAAGACTCTGCAATGCTTTTCTTAGGTTCAGAGTCACACAACTGTCTGATTCTTCTGATTAATGCACCTTCGTCAAAGGGCTTCATAAAGAAATATGACGCTCCCGAATCAAATGCCTGCGTTACTATGTCTTCCTTGCCTGCTGCCGACACAATTATAAAATATGGTACTTTACCATTATTATCTTCTCTTACGGCCTCCATAACACCAAGCCCGTCCACTATAGGCATGACAAGGTCCAGAAGTACAACATCCGGCTCATACTCTTTAATTAATTCTATTGTCTCCCTGCCGTTAGATGCGGTTGCAAGTATCTCAAAATCCTTCTGGTCTGCAATTCCGTCCACTAACATTTCCCTGACCAACGTGTTATCATCAGCCACTATTATTCTTATGTTTTTTTTCATACTACACGTACCCTTAAATATCCTTCTTCTATAGCACCTATGATAACATAAAACATGCCTTTATAACAAGGTTTTAATTACATTTATTATATTAAAATAATTGTCATTAACTGTCTCTATTTTTTCTTTAACACCTTCAAGGCTTCCCGCACGGAGAATTTCACATACTTCGCATACTGTACCTGTAAGCCCGTCAAAGCCTAAATTACCTGTAAGTCCTTTTAACGTATGGCAGGCTCCAAAAGCTGCCTGTACGTCTCCTTTCTCAACGGCATATTTCATATCTTCAAAATTAGTATCCTCTCCGAATCTTTTAAGATACTTTACATACCTGTCCTCACGTCCTGAAAACCGCTCGATAGAGCCGTTTACATCCACATTAAAATCCATAAGTTCTTTTTTCCAGTCTTGCATCACTCTTCTCCTATCATATGTTTTTTTATAACGGAATAAAATAATTCCAGATTAACAGGTTTGGTTATATGGTCGTTCATTCCGGCCTCTTTTGATTTCTGTACATCTTCCGCAAAAGCATTGGCAGTCATAGCAATAATAGGAAGTCTTCTTACATATTCATCGTCAAGTGCTCTTATCTTTCTTGTTGCTTCGTATCCATCCATCACAGGCATCTTAATGTCCATAAGAACACAATCATAGCTATGGTTCTGTTTAATTCTGTTATAGGCATCAAGCCCATTTCTGACACTGTCATATTTTATCTCAACATCATCAAGATAATCACTTATGATATCAATATTAATCTCATTGTCTTCAACAATAAGTATCTTTCTGCCTTTGAATATGTTTTTGTCCTTTTTAAGCCTTGCCTTATTCTTCTTGTCAGAAAGAAGTTTCCTTAAATCCGAATTAAATACAGGTTCAGATATAATTTTTTTAACACCAAGTTTTTCAAATTTAGGAATATCTTCTTCCATATCATACGATGTAACCACTACAACTTCCTTGTGGCCCCTGGTTCCTATATATTCCTTTATCTCGTTATATGTGTTATTTTCGTCACTTTCAATATAGAACACCTTATAATCTTCAATATCATATTCCATCGTATCTTCGTCATCTGCTTCTGTATGTTTAAGCGGAATGGTTACAGTAAATTCGGAACCTACATTAAGTTCACTTTTAACATCTATATTTCCACCAACAATTTCAATCAGCTGTTTGGTAATTGACATTCCAAGCCCTGTACCTTCAACACCGCTTATAGTTGTGTCCTTGGCTCTTTCAAAAGGCTCAAACATCCTTTTAACGAAATCTTCCGACATACCGATTCCGGTGTCCGATATTTTTATTATATAATTTGAAAGATCAGCTGTTTTTGTAGGCTGTTCTTCAATGCTTAACGATACAAGTCCATATTCCTTTGTATATTTTATCGAATTACCCAGAAGATTAATTATTATCTTATTAAGGGTAGACTTATCGGAAAGCACTATCTCATTTTTTACATTTTTTGCGTATACCTTAAATTTAAGATGTTTTTCCTTAATCTGTCCCTGAACCATGGTAGCCACACTATGAAATAAATCTGCAAGGGACAACGGACTTTCATTTACTACAACCTTACCACTTTCTATATATGACATATCAAGTATGTTATTTACCAGGTATAAGAGAATCCTACCGGAACTCTTTATTTTCATAAGATTACTGTATACACGCTGTCTGTTTTCTATATGATTAATTGCCATATCAGTCATGCCGATAATTGCATTGAGAGGAGTTCTTATATCATGGGACATATTTGAAAGAAAATTACTTTTTGCTTCATTAGCTCTGTTGGCAGCATCTGTCGCCTCCACAAGCTGCTTATTTCTTTTTAATTCCATATCCCTTTCTTCATGAATATCTTTTAAGGCATAGACGGCTTCCATCGTATGTCCGTCACAGAATTTAGTAATTTTTATATCAAGGCGTACCCATTTATATTCATTATCAACAAGTCTTCTGTATTCGCAATATATCTCATCTTTACCATTTGCCATCATTTCATCGAGATATTCCCTTGAATTACATCTGCGTATATTCATCTCATCATCAGGATGGGCAATTCTTGAAACGTATTCATCAGTAAATTCCTCTATTCTCTGCGTCCTTTCAAAAATATCGCAAAGGTCAACCGGCAGACGGAGTGTTTTGATTGTTCCTGCCGTAAAATCAAAATAATACATACCGAAATACGCATCACCTAATGTATAAAGGACAGTCCTCGTCATATCGTATTCTTTATTTAAAGAAATAAGGTTTGTCCTGTTAGCAACACGTTCATCATTATCCATTATAAGCAGTAAAAGCCTGTCTCCGCCCGGAAGATGGATATTGGTTGCCATTCCATCATAGAAATGTTCATTACTGTCCTCGTCTATTGCCTGAAATTCACATTCAGCAAATCCGCTGTCCATACTGCCGGCTTTTTTTAATGTGTTTTCAAATTCATCATAATCGTCTTTATTGATAATTGTCCTGAAATTGTCCATAAGATTCCCGAATGAACCTTTTCTGGCAATTCCTTTTATATGTTCAACTTTATATACGGACTCGTATTCATCCTTTTCGGTATCAATAATCAATGCTGCAATAAATACTTTGGATAATGCAGTCTCACTTACTATACCACGGTTCTCTGATTCGATTTTTTCCGTACATTCTTTGACCGCATATACAACGTATGGGCTGTCTTCTGTATAATTAGCATCTTTGGCTACTTTAATTTCAATCCATTTACCGTTGATTTCCTTAAAATATTTGGTTATTACATCATCATTATATTTAAAATATTCCTTAACCGCTCTATGGGTTATTGTGGAATGAAGTTCACTTCTGAACGACGGGTCAACATATACTTTGCCATATATTGAATAATTTTCATTAATAAACTGTGTTATGTAGAGACCATCCGTACCATCTTCGTTATTGAGCAGTATCTCTTTCTTACCATTGTCAAGATTAACCCTGCATATCATCTGATATGTCTCTGTCAATCCTGAAATTGTCTCCTGAAGATTCTTCACACGCTGGTAATTCTGCATCTCTTTATCAAATATAACAACGCCTGCCATAAAAAGCTTATCATTATACTCGTCTTTAACCGGCATAAACTTCAAAGCTCTCCATTCTCCGTCATTCATCTGATAGTTAACCTGATATGGTCCGCTTTCGTTAAGTCGTCTCATTATATTGTTAATATCCGATTCTCTTCTTACTTTAACCCGGTCTTTTCCGCATACATAATTATTACAGTAATCTCTTATAAGTTCCATATAATCGCTAAAGCTTTCGGAATACTTCGTAAGCGTACTGTTGGAATACAATATATTATATTTTCCTGTATTACCGTTTACCATAAATACGGAATAATACTGCCTGTAAAAGCCATCAAGAATAATCGTTGTGTCAGAATCCGCATCCGGTGAGACATTTTTGTCAAGGTATGCTATAACCGCATCCTCATTTTCAAAATTCATCCTATAGAAAACACCTGTAAGATTATTTTCACCGTTACAGGTCATTCTGAACCTGACCTTTTTCTTATTACCGATAACTTTCTGCAATTCATTCCTGTTTCTGAAAAAATCCATGGCTTTCAGATTAACAAGTACTTTTTGTCTTGCTTCATCATTCATATAAATAATGTTGCCGTTGTTATAATCCACCACCACAATGGCAAAATCATCTATCAAATTAAAAAATGCTCTCATATCATCCATAAGTAATCTTCTCCTTACGGATATTATACTTAAGAACTGAAATAAAATAAAGCCCCCAATCCTTTTCCAAGGGCTAAAAAAAACAAAATAATTACAAAACCTGTCCTAAGTCTTACTCTTCTTGAAAAAACAGGTATCCCTTTTACCGCTTCCGCAAGTGCAATGAGAAAACATCCTGTATACATACCGGCAAATACGGAAAATACCACCCATACTGCCGACGGAAGAAATTCATACGGAGTAAATGTAAAAAATGCATTTCCCACCGTAACCCCGGTTATAACAAGGTTCTCGTAAAACCTTTCTCTGCCTGCCGTATGGGTAAACTGTACGATTCTACTAATAACCCCAACGGTCATAAATAACGCGAAGTATCCGCAGGAAGTCACAAATCCTGCTCCCAGCGAAAAAAGGACAATCAGCAAAAATTCATTCCACATCATCTGCTTTTTCCTCTCTTTCGCTGTTATTTATTATGGTGGTGTTTATATCATCTTCATACAGTCTCATCTGTATATCAAGAGGGGTTGGGTCTTTCACAGACTTTCTTTTTCCGATTCTGTTATAAAAAATCATAATTCCCAGAAAAAGTCCCAGTGAATACATCACCTGCTGCAAAAACACGGCTTTATTGTCCCCCGTAACCCATTTACTCATTGTCTCAAATATACCATTAATGTCCACATCATTGTCATAAGCCATGATTGCAAAAGCACTTCCGCAGAATATAACAACGGAAGCAAGTATAACTTTCAGGAAATCAGTTGCCTTGTTCTGCTTTTTTTCCTTTTTGTAAGACACAACAAACTCCGGTTCGCCAAGGTTAATTAACTCTGTCCCATTTACGTTTTCTTCAATTACAGAAAACACTTTTATTGCTGTTACCACATATCTTCTGCTTTCTGTTTCAGGTACGCTTATTATGGGTAAAGACTTTATTTTTGCCTGTATGGAATTATCTTTACAATATACAGATGCAATGTCTCCAATCGTTATTTTCCTGTTGCTTACTTCACTGCTTTTTTGAAAACTGATATAGACCTTGTCCATTTATACCTCCATATTTTTACGCATCCTGAGCAAAATTTTTTTCTCCATGCGTGATACCTGGACCTGGGATATTCCCAGTATTTTTGCGACCTCCGACTGGGTCTTTTCCTGAAAATATCTCATTTCTATAATAGTTTTCTCATCTTCTTCTAAAATATTCATGGTTTCTTCAAGCATGACATGATTCATAATTTTATCATGGTCACTTTCTTTGGCTGATGCGGCAAGTTTATCTACCACATATATCTGATTACCATCGCTTTGGTAAATTGTCTGGTAAATTGATTCAACATCTTTTGATGCCTCCATTGCCACGACAATATCCTCTGTGCAGATCCCCGTTTCTTTGGAAATTTCCTCAATGGTTGCCTCTCTTTTAAGTTTTTGCGACAGATAATCTTTTGCCTGATTGATTTTCCAGCCGTTCTCTTTTATGGAGCGTGATATTTTGATTATTCCGTCATCCCTTATAAATCTTTTAATTTCTCCGCTTATCATAGGCACGGCATAGGTCGATAACATTACATCCATATTCAGGTCGAACTTATCAATGGCCTTAATTAATCCTATTGTTCCTATGGAAACAATGTCATCCATTTCATAACCTCTGTTGGCAAAACGCTTTGCAATACTGTAGACAAGCCCCATATTATGCATTACAAGCATATCTCTGGCTTCTTTATTCCCTTCATGGGCAAGAGCAATAAGTTCTTTGGTATGATCCATAAATCACACCTCCAATTACTCCGTTATTCTCCCGAATGTTTTTTTCATGATCACGGTTGTGCCTCCACCTTTTTCAGACACCACCTGAAGTTCATCCATAAACACTTCCATAAATGTAAATCCCATGCCTGAGCGTTCATGCAGCGCATCGGTTGTATACATAGGTTCCATTGCCTTTTCAACATCAGCAATTCCTTTTCCAAAATCTTTTATCATAACTTCCATTGTATTATTCTCAACAGAACATTCTATTATTATTTTACCGCCATTTCCACCGTAACCGTGAATAACAGAATTGGTTACAGCCTCTGAGACTGCTGTTTTTACGTCATTAATTTCCTCTAGTGTAGGGTCAAGTCTTGTTACAAATGCCGCTACGCACACTCTGGCAAATCCTTCATTTTCCGATAATGCTTCCATTTCCATTTTAAATCTGTTCATTTTGTCCTCCTTCATTAACAAAGCAATCCATTTCCCTGCTGGTTTTTAATATTTTGAATAATCCTGACATTCTGAATATTCTTTGTACACCCTGCCCTATATTGCTTACATATATTTCTCCTCCGATTTCTTTTATCTTTCTGTATCTTCCCATCAGCAGTCCTATTCCTGCGCTGTCCATAAAGCTCACATTTCGGAAATTAAAAGTTATTGTATGTACCTTCTGACCGTTGATTTTTCTGTCTATCTCATCTCTTATCATTTCGGTAACGTGATGATCAAGGTCACCACCCAGATTAACTATAAGGATGCCTCTCCTTATAACACATAAATTATTCATATTCTCCTCCTGAAAAATAATAAAGCGGAGCATATAATCTGCTCCGCCGTGTAACGTGGTTTATTCTTAAGTAATATTGTTTTCTTCCATATATTTAGTTATGTCTCCGGTAAACTTTGAATTACCAAACTTGCTTTTCAAAATACCGGCATATTCCTTACCCTTGTCATTTTCATTAAGCCTGAAATGGGACATTGCGAGATAATAAATCGCCTCATCCGATTCAGGATTAAACTTGTATGATAATTCAAGATACTTGACTGCAGTTATGTAATCTGACTTGTCATAAGCATTAGAGCCTGCCTTAAGATATGTTTCCGCTCCACTGTTGCAGTTCTCGTTAAGCAATGTGTAAAGTGATTTAGCCTTGTCCGTAGGAAGTTTGGTAACATCTATCTTAGCAAGTTCCACCATAGCATTGTCAAAATCATCATCAAGATAATATGAAACAGCATCAATAAGTCCTGCATACATATTAACCGAACCCGAATCACCTGCATATCCGGCAAGTTCATCTTTAACGGTTTTAAGCTCGTCCTTGGCCTCGCTTAACTGTTTTTCAAGGTCAGTTATTCTGACAGACTGGCTTGACATACTCTCGCTGTACTGTTTTATGGTGTCATTGCTTTCCCTCTTGGCGTTCTGGACCTTGGATGGTACTACAAGGAACCATACAAGTGCAACACCTATAATAACTCCAAACAATATCTGGACAACGGTAAGCATACCGCTTGACGGCTCTTTATAGGAATTAGGAGGCAGAATTACATCATTGCCTGATAATCCTTTTTTCTTAGGCTTATAGTATACCTCATCATTTTTTGATGCAGCAGCTATGCCCTCGTTATTAAGCTCGTCCATATATCTTAATCCCAGAGTATTGGTTCTGTCTGTTTCAAGAGCTTTTTTTATGGTCTTTGCAGCTTTATCCATGTTCCCATGTTTCATATACAAAAGACCAAGAAGTAGCTGTGCTCTTACAAATCTCGGATTAAGTGTCACTACTTTTTTTAGCTGTATAAGAGCAACATCATCGCTGCCCTCCTGCAGCTTATTTAAAGCGTAATTATATTTCTTAGCTGCCTGATTAAGCTGTTCAAGTTTATTGGGATTGAACTTAACTTTCTTAATATAAACGGTTGCAACATTTTTATCCGGCTTAAGATTAACGCTTATTACCCACTCTTTAAGGGCAAGTGCTGTTTCTCCGATTTCAAAATATACAAGGCCCAGGAGATTTCTTGCTTTAATGTTGGATTTATTAATTTTAAGACTGGTTTTAAGTGCTGATACCGCTCCTGTTAAATCCCTGACCTGTGCTTTTGCAAGACCGAGATTATAATAGGAATTGGACGATTTGACAACTATCTTATATACAGATACATCTGCTCCGCATTTAAGGCAGTAATCGTTGTCAGTAAGTACACTGTTACATTTATAACATCTCATTAACCTGCTCCTATTTATCTGTTATTTCTCTTATTATTTTATCAATTACTTCCGTAACGTCCGTTGTATTATTACGGTAAATCGCATCCTCTGCTTCGTCAACTTCAAGACTTGGCTGGAATTTTCTTATCTCTTCATCAAAGTCAATCATACTTATCTCCATTCTATGTTCAAAATTTCACCTGCAAGGTATAAAGAACCTACAGCGTATTTCATTGTGTTTTCATCGGATAATTCCATTAATTTTCTGTATGCATCGGGAACATTGGCACAATGGATTACATCAACACAGTCATACTTATCAAACACTTTTTTAAATGTATCTGTGTCTATACCTCTTTTGTCATCAAGAACTCCCGTTACTATAACCCGGAAAAGCCCTGACGTACAGATTTTATCAATCATGCCGGCGTAATGTTTGTCCTTAACTGCTGAGAAAAGCAGGATTCGTCTGCCTTTCCATCCGTCTTTACGGACTGAGGCAAGAAAATGTTCTATACCGTCATCATTATGTCCGCCGTCGACCACAAGACCATCATCCATCCGCTGCATCCTACCAATCCACACAACGCTTGAAAGACCTTCTTTTACAAAGGTGCGGTCTATGGAAAGCATTGCTGCCGCCGTTGCCGCAAGGGAAGCATTTTCAGCCTGATATTCTGCCTTAGTCTGTACTGAAAAAATCTCATTATCATAATACTTATTATGAAGACAAAAATCAATATTTTTATCTTTAATTACAATATCTTTAATATCATCCGGTTCTATCATGGTCACCGGTGCATTTTTTTCCCCAGCCTTTTTCATAAATACATCCGTTACATCTTTTCTTCTGTTTATAAATAAAACAGGCACACCTTCTTTAATTATGCCGGCCTTTTCCATAGCTATTTTTTCGTAGGTATCTCCCAGTATTTCAGTATGGTCAAGACTTATTGACGTAAGAACTGTCATTACAGGATGTGTTATCACATTGGTTGCATCAAGTCTTCCCCCCAGTCCCGTCTCAAGAATAATATACTCTGTATCACTGTTCTTGAAAATATCCATTGCCATACCGAAAAGAAATTCAAAAAAAGATGGATGGTCAAAGCCGTCCCTTACCATATCCTCGGATATTTTCTTAATCCTTTTAAAAGAATCCTCAAATATGCTGTCTGTAACTTCTTCTCCGTTAATTACGATTCTCTCATTGATTCTGACAAGATGCGGTGACGTAAAAAGTCCGGTTTTCTTACCGGCCTTACCTAATATCCCCGCAAGATAGGCACATACTGAGCCCTTGCCGTTAGTTCCTGCAACATGTATTATTTTCTTACTGTTTTCATCAAATCCTATTCTGTCAAGCATTATCCTAGTATTGGCAAGGGACGATTTCTTTGAAAATTTAGGTATGTTATATATGTAATCTGTTTCTTTTACCATTTCAAGCCTCTTATATCCATTGAGTATCTTTTTCTACAATGATTTTATATATGTCAGGAATTTATTGCAAGCACTATTTATCGCAAAAAAAGACACCAAATTACGAAATCTGCTGTCTTATTTTCTCTATAAATTACATTATGCTGCCAGAAGTGAAGCACATTATGTCAGATTCCGGCTCTAATCACTGACTCCTAGAATCCTCCGCCGCAACAACAGCAGTTGCATAAAAGATTAAGGCAAAGCATCTGTGTACAACAACTGCCCGCTCCGGCACTGTCCTGTCCGTATCCGGCTCCTGCTCCCGTATACCAGCCGCCTGTATTCTGGAGCTGGTTAAGAAGGTTAATATATTCCTGATTGCCCGGTTCCATCTGTACCGCAGTCCTTGCATCCTCTTGTGCAACTATCATATTGCCGACTCCGGCACTTGCGTAGGCATGCACATAATACCATCTGGCACTTCTTTCCGTCATACCCTCAAGTACAATTATTGCTTCCCTGAACTGTCTGTTTCTTACAAGATTAGCTGCCGCAACTATTCTCTGATCCTCGGAACTGCTATAACTGTTACCTGAACCGTAGCTTCCTCCATAGCTTCCTCCGTAGCTTCCGCTGTAACTGCCATAATAAGAACCACCGTTTTCTTTCTCATGGATTATCTGATTATAAGCTTCCTGTATCTGCTTAAATTTCTCCTCTGCCTGAGCCTTATTAGGGTTATTAACATTGGCATCGGGATGATACTTTCTGCTTAGCTGTCTATATGCTTTCTTAATTTCTTCTGTACTTGCACCTCTTGATATGCCAAGCACTGAATACGGATCTGTCATTCTATACCTCTCTGTCAGGATCTTTATCCCGTTTCTGTATTATTATGTTATATTTAGTCCATATACCAGCATACATAATATTTCTCAAAATATCAATATTATCAATAATCGGCAGACATTCAAATGCTCTTGTAGACTCTGCCGCAGTTATGGTTAAAATATTTTTACAATATTCATTAAAATCGCCATCATTCCGTCTTGGTATCAACGGATTATAGCTTTCGTTCTTAATGTCTTTATCAATATCATCAAAAGCATCCATTATGTAGATATATTTGCCAAGGAAAAATCCCATCCTGTAAAGATCTTCTTTCCAGATATCATCTTTCATTGCAAAAATACCGCCAAGCATCTTACCGGTATATGAAGAAACTGTATCTATATTATTTTCATGGGACTTTTCACATTCACTCTGTCCACTTATATAATCTTCTATTATCCCGGCCTGTTTTGGAAACTTTGAGGCAGCCTTCTTAAAAGCTTTCTTAAGAAGACCGGCACAGATATTGGACTTAAGGCTCCTATCGTCATCCCAATTATCCTTAAGCTTATAATACGATAGCAATATATTCATTGCCGCCGCATAATCTGTATATTCGTTACTGATTTCACCATGCTTCTTAACATGATGTATGACACAATGACGCATAACTGTCTTAGTATCATCTTCATAAAGTCCCGATAAAAGTATTGCAAGAAATGTCATATCATAATTAAGTGTTATCTGACCCGGTAATCCATAATTATTCCTAAGACTTCTGCAGACACCACAATAAAAGCTGTTATATCTGTTGTAATCCTTAACCTTAAGTTCATCCTTGTGAATAACAATATATCCAAACATATCGCACCCTGACTTATGTTCTCTTAATAAATTCTATACGGCATTTCGGACATCTTATACATATCTTGCCCTTGCCCTTAGGTACTCTTATCTTCTGACTGCAGTTAGGGCACTTAAATATCCTGTGTGCCGTATCTCTCTGTCTCGTACCTGCACCGTTACCATAGCCGCTTCTGTTCTTTCTGAACATTCTCGTTGCATTAAGGTACCACTGGTTCTCTCTGTTTCTTGCCGGATAATTTCTTGATAAAATTCTGAAATAACTGTATATCAGAAGCAGTAACGTCGGAAGGAATAAAAATCTTACAAAAAAAGATACAATAATCATTACAAAAAGTAATATATTAATGAACTTTCCAAACTCATCCATCCCGTATCTTCCTGCCATAAAATTAGCCATCTTGTCTCTGAATCTACCTGACATTGTCTGTCACCTCGCATATTTATATGATAATAATCATATATGTATTGCTTTCTAAAAGCCATTAAAAATATATAATATATTATTAATTTTTTATAAATTTGCAAGATACCCTTCAAGTAGCTCAAACAATCTGTCCATTTCTGCATCGGTACCTATGGAAATTCTTAAGAAATCATCAATACGTGGAGCATTAAAATGCCTTACGAACACTTTATTTTTCCTGAGGAAATCATATATATCAGTTCCTTTTACCCTGCCATGTCTTGCAAAAATAAAGTTAGATCCGGATTCAAGACACTCAAAACCCAATGCTTTAAGTCTTCCGGCTGAACGTTTTCTTGTCTCAATAATTTTCTCTGTTGTTCTATTATAATAATCCATACTTTCTGCCGCGGCAGTTCCAAGGAGTATTGACGGCATATTCATAGTGTAAGAATTTACGGAATACTTCACGTCATTAAGTGCCTTTATAAGTTCAGGATTAGCAAATGCCATGCCTATTCTCATACCTGCCAATGATTTGGACTTTGAAAAAGTCTGCACTACTATAAGATTATCATAATCTTTAAGAAGTGATACCGCCGACTGTCCCGCAAAATCAATATATGCTTCATCCACAACAACAATTACATCACGGTTATGTTCAAGAATATCTTTTATAAAATCCAGATTTCTGTATATTCCCGTAGGTGCATTCGGATTAGCGATAACCACACCACCGTTAGGCTTATAGTAATCTTCTACCCTTATATTGAAATTCTCATCAAGTAACGGTGTCTCATATTTAATTCTGTAAACATCTGCCCATACGCTGTAAAAAGAATATGTTATATCCGGAAAAAGCACAGGACGGTCCGAATTAAAAAATGTCAGGAATATCATTGACAGTACATCATCAGATCCCACACCGGTAAAAATCATCTCCTTATCAACGCCGTAATTTTCTGATATGGCTGATATTAACATATCTGCCGCAGGATCAGGATATTTTCTGAAATCCTCCGTTCTGATGCTTTCAAGAACTTCTTTTACATGTGGTGCCGGAGGATAGGGATTCTCGTTGGTATTCAATTTAATAATATCCTTATCCTTAGGCTGTTCTCCGGGAACATAAGGTTCGACTTTTCGTATATTTTTTTCCCATTCTCTCATTATCGGATTCCTCTTATATTAGTTTTAATTCTTCTGCAAGTTTCTTAAATTCAGGCAACGAATTGACCACAGTATCGTAAGATACGCAATATGCGATTCTTACGAAGCCTTTACATGCAAAAGAACTTCCCGGAACCACAAGTATGTTATATTTCTTAGCCATATTGCTGAATTCCACATCATCTATAGGTGTCTTTACAAACATATAAAACGCACCCTCAGGCTTAATACATTCAAACCCAAGGTCACGAAGTCCTTTATACAAAGTCTCCCTGTTTCTGTTATATACTGCAATGTTGCTGCTTACATCCACGTCAACACATCTTAAAATTACTCTCTGCATAAGAGATGGTGCATTAACAAATCCTAATACTCTTGTTGCTACATTGCAGGCTGTAATTACTTTAGCACTGTCATCAAATTCATCGGGAATAACAAGATATCCTATTCTTTCTCCCGGAAGAGATAATGATTTACTATAAGAATATCCTACAACCGTATTCTCATAATATTTGGTAAGATATGGAACCTTCACGCCGTCATAAGCAAGTTCACGGTATGGTTCATCAGAAAAAAGAGCGATGACTGTTCCGTATTCCTTCTGTTTTTTTCTTAAAATATCTGCCATTTCTGTAATTGTCTTTTCACTGTATACAACACCTGTAGGGTTATTAGGTGTATTAACAATTACAACTTTAGTCTTAGGTGTGATTGATTTTTCAAAAGCCGCAAGGTCAGGCTGGAAAGTATCCGTATCAGGTGGAATTACAACAAGTTCTGCATCCACATTAGCCGCATAAGCCCTGTATTCGCCAAAATAAGGTGCAAAAGCAATTATATCATCTCCGGGATTGACAAAAGCCTTAAAGAATGAGTTGATACCACCTGCTGCACCTACCGTCATAATTATATTGTTAAAAGAAAAATGTGTCCCGAATCTTCTGTTAAGAGAGTCTGCTATAGCCTCTCTTACATCTTCATATCCTGAATTGCTCATATATCCGTGGACAAATACGGAATCTTCTTCATTAATTATATCATGTATTGCCTTATTAACTTCCTTGGGTGCAGGAACATTAGGATTACCGAGACTGAAATCATATACCTTATCTGCCCCATATATTCCCGCAAGTCTTCTTCCTTCCTCAAACATTGCCCTGATTACTGAGCTGTTATTAACCAGATTAACCATTTTATCTGCAATCATTGTTACTACCTCCAGATTATCTCTAGTACATTAGTATATTCCTTTGGTGTATTAAAAACAAGAAAAAATATTACTTGGATCTCTGGTGTTGTATTGCAAATTAAAACCAATCAAATAAAAGGAACAATCAGAGCCTAAGCTCTGGCTTTTTCTATATAAAGAGTCTCCTCTCATATACTTAAAAATCTCTTATTTGCTTTGCTAAACTAAACGGTATTATATCTTTATCGTCCGTCTTTTTATATGCAATCTCATCATGCATATATTCAATAATTTGTTGAGCAGTATATGACTCGAATTTTTCAATTACTTTATCCAATATTTCCTTTTCTTCAGCAGACAACTCAGACTCATCAAGTTTATCGTTGGGGAGGAAATGGTACTTAACATTTTCATAATCACATTCCTCCTCCATATTTACAAATTGGAGTCCTCCTATCTTATAATGTCCAACAGGTAATGCTCCCATATCCTCATGACAATATACCAACCCAGTCATTGCATGACCATAGAATTTAAAACTAAGTGAATCCGCATACCAAAGCATTTTCATTAATTTAACTTTGTACAGCTTTTTTATCTTACTTGCATAATATGAGATAACCAGCTCCAACTTTGGAATATTAAGTTTCATCATTCCATTTAAATCACTTAATTCTTCAAATTCAACATACTCACTTTCCAAAGCTTTTCTTTGAAGATATTCTCTTCCTTCTTCATCAAGATTCTCCATTATCTTTTGCTTAATAGCCAACTTTTTAATTCCAGCAAATTGCTCATTATTCTTTTGCAATAAATCTAAAGCAGCTAAAGGATTATCATTAATGATTCTAAGCATATTATCATAGGCGTCATCTTGAATTGCTTTACTTTCATATCTTGAAATCGTAGCTTCTCCCCATCCAAGCAATTTTGCAAGGTCTACCTGGGATAAACCATATTTTTCACGAATAGCCACGATATCATCGGATGTTAATAAACCATGCGCTTTTCGATACTCATTTCGAGCATTCAACAGATTTTCATTTTCCATCTTTGCTGTTGAAAACTCATTTTCATCTTCATCACTATTCAGGCAAAAGTAATAGGTTTCCTCGTAATTAACTTCTTCGCCTTTAATAATAGTCTTAGCAACGCGTGTCCTTTTTTCAATCTCATGAACCTTATCACAGAGTGGACATTCCATTTTGATTTTTCTTATAAGATTGCCTCCGTTCATTGCCATGTCTCCTTTCACCTCCGTCCCCCTTGTTTATATGGGAACTCCATATCATGTTTTGCGTAATGAAATGATAAACACAATATCTTCTTTGTTATTGTTCCTTTTATTTTAAGCTTAATATATATCCGCTTATTGTTAATATCTTTGCCAAATACAAATAATAATGGTGGCTTATCATCATCTTTATCTATCAATGTTTCTGAATATTCTGAAACTGTAAGTTCTTTAAGTCTTTCAACAATATCTGATGAATCGTAATCTAAATCCATCATTGTATAATTAGTAGAATATTCAATTTCATCCTTGCTAGATTTAATGATTAATAAGTTATCAGCTATATCAAAATCTTCATCTTCCAAAACTACTTTTAATTCTTCAAGAAAAGCTTTTACAGCCTTTTTTTCTGAGCGAATAGGTATCTTGATGACTATCACCTCCACATTTCTAAAAGTGCATCTACCATCAATTGATAGTATACGCTATCAATTGATAGTGTGTCAAGTAATAATAAAAAAACCACGGCAAAATCATCATACATTGGCTTATAGTATCTAGGAATATCGGTGCAACACCTATATGAAAGATGTGCACTAACAGTTCCTGTTGTATATTTACTTCCAGCTCTTCGCATAGCAGCTAAAGTTACATTTAAAATCGTTACCCTTTGTATTGTTTTATAACTTATTCAAATATTTTGCAGGTACATTCTTAGTTAACCATACACCATTCGCCGATAGAAAGAACTCATATCCATCTTTGTTCATTGTCATTGCATCAACCAAATAAAATAATGGCTTACCATGTCTTGCACCAACAATCTTTGCTGTCTCAATATCTTTTGATAAATGTACATACAATCCGGACTTTGGAATTAATTCATCAACATTAGCCCAGCCATGCTCATCATACCATCACCTCTGTTATTCCCCGTCTATTTTACATAATAAACATAATTTTCTTTTCGTGGGGCAGGTGCATTTACAGGTTCGGCTGCGTATCCGATTGCACAGTGTCCGATACCCTCGTAGTTGCCCTCAATGCCAAGTTTTTTAAGAATATTTTTACCGAACCTGGATTCAAATTCTTCCTTTGCCCTATGAATCCATATACTGTTGATTCCAAGGCTTTCAGCTGCATTAAGAAGATTTCCCATAACAAGTGTACCGTCATATATGTAGGTTGGAATATCTTTATCGGCAAGCACTATGAGAATCACGGGTGCACCGTAAAATGGGTCGCAATCAACTCCCATGATTCTTGCATTTTCCGCCGATATCTCGTCACGCAGTTCTTTGTTGGATACTGCGATGATGATAGGACTTTGTATGCCTCTGCCTGTAGGCGCGTATGTCCCCGCTTTGACGATTGCCTGAACAGCCTCGTCCGATACCGGTTTTGCAGGGTCAAAATTTCTGCAGCTTCTTCTTGTTTCCAATACTTTTAATGTGTCATTCATTTAATAATCCTCCTTTGGAATAACAGCTTTATCTTTCTTTTTAATAGGATTATCTGCAAAATTTTCAAAATCATTTCTCACTTCACGGAACACTTCAATAAGCTTAGGTGAAAAAACGCCGCATTCTCCACCTACAATCATATTGAATGCCTGATCCTTTGAGTATGCACTCTTGTAGCAGCGCTCGCTGACAAGGGCATCATATACGTCAGCAAGAGAGACAATCTGTGCCGAAACAGGGATGTCCTCACCTTTAAGTCCGTCAGGATAGCCTTTCCCATCATAACGTTCGTGATGGTATCTCACTATCTCCATACTGATTTTTTTGAACTTAGGCTCCCAGTCCTTACCCATTTTATCAAGTATTTCACATCCTCTTATGGTGTGGGTTTTCATATATTCAAATTCATCTTTGGTAAGTTTACCAGGTTTTAATAAAACACTGTCAGGGATTGCAATTTTACCTATGTCGTGCAATGCACTTATGTCAACGATGGTTGCTACCGTATCTTTGTCGAGATTGTATTCAGGATATTGCATGCTGAACTTTTTTGCGAGAATCTTCGTGTAACCCTTGACACGTTGGATATGTTCACCGCTTTCCAGATTACGGTATTCAACAATATTTCCAAGCATATCTATTATTTCCTGATTTCTTTTCTGCAATTTATCAGCCTGTATCTTTAAAGTGTTGTATGCCTCTCTTAAACTGGACGTCTGTTCTTCAACTTTTTCTTCAAGTTTGTTTTTGTAAGCATAATGATTAACCACATTCTGCACACGCCTTGTTACAAGTACGGAATTAAAAGGGCGGCCAATAAAATCTGATACGCCATAATCAAAACATTTCTTTTCATTCTGAACGCTCTTTTCACCGCTTATTACAAGAATGGGAACTTTGTCCATTATATTAAGTTTCTGTAATTCCTCAAGAAATGTAAACCCATCCATTACAGGCATAATAAGATCAAGAAGTATTGCGGCAATATTGGTCATTTCAAAACATACAATATCCAAAGCCTCCCTGCCATTTTCTGCCTCCAAAATATCATATTCTTCACATAAGATATCTTTTAACAATTCCCTATTCAATTGTGTATCATCTACAATTAATATTTTACCTTTCATAAGATCCTTCTCCTCTATATCTCTATAATATGATACATCCGATTTCTTTTCAAGACCAAGTGTGTTTTGTCCCGGCTGTGACTTTACTAATCACATCTTTTGCATAAATAAAAAAAGAGCCATCACTGACTCTTTTGAACTTCATTATTGACTTATCAAATCACTTCATAGGAGATATTTTACCGGAACCGTGAATTAACATTATTTTTTTCATATGGATCGCAAGCAGGATAAATATTGCTCCACCGGTAAAAATCCATGATGCAACATAGACATTCATCAACATAGTATAGGTAGGTACAAGCCTGAATACGGTCACAAGCCATATCATCCTGAAAACAACAGTTCCGAGAATTGTGATTATTGCGGGTCCTAATGACTTACCCATTCCTCTTAAGGCAGCACTTTCTACTTCGTAGGTTGCTGTAAGCCCTTCAAGGGCACATACATGATGCATCCTGATTAAACCAAATGCCGCAATTGCAGAACTTGTGGTGTATATGCTTACGAAAAAATCATCCCATATCATAAATACCACGGCAAGGACTTCCGTAAAACATATTCCAAATGCCATACACTGCCAGAATATTTTTTTACATCTTTTAATATTGCCGGCTCCGAAATTCTGGCTTATGAAAGTTACGGCAGCCTGCGCAAAGGCATTGGATATGTCATAAGTAAAATACTCAAAATTAAGTGCCAGGGAAGAACCTGCTATTGCATCCTCTCCAAAAGAATTGATTCCGCTCTGGATAAATACATTGGATATCGAAAAAATCGCGCCCTGAACACCTGCCGGTATTCCAATTTTTAAAATATTTTTAAGATATTTCTTTTCTATTCCTATATTCCTGAAACAGAATTTGAACTCATCTTTTCTTCTGCAAAGGTAAACCATAACAAGAATCGCACTTAATACGTTGGAAATCAGGGTAGCGATTGCCACTCCCGCAACTCCGAGTTTACAACATATTACAAGAAAAAGATTAAGTGCAACATTAACAACACCCGTGATTATCAGGTAAAACATTGGTCTTCTGGTGTCGCCAAAACTTCTCAAAATGGCGGCTCCGAAATTATAAATCACCATAAACGGTATACTTATAAAATATATCCTTATATATAATAAAGCCTCCGGCAAAACACTCTCAGGTGTTCCGGATATTTCAAGTATGATTTTTGCCGTTCCGATTCCGATGCCCATAAGCACAATGCCAAGTATTGCACCAAAGGTCATAATCGTATGTAACATTCCGTTTATGTCACCCCTTCTTTTCTGCCCGATAAGGGTTGCAAGGGATGCATTAGGACCTACGGACAGGCCGACAATAAGGTTAACAAAAATTCCCACAAGTGCAACACAGCTTCCTACTGCTGCCATTGCATTGCCTTTTGCGAACCTTCCTACTACCGCAACGTCTGCTGAATTAAAAAGCTGTTGTAAAATACTGCTTAATGCCAACGGAATGGCAAACATAATAAGTTTGCCCGCCGTTTTTCCGTTTAACATATCAAGTTCTTTTGTATTTTTCTTACTCATTTATTGCTGTCCTATTCAAATATGAAAAATATTAATTAAAAGCAGTCTCGCAAGTCCGTAATATGTCACAACTGCTACAAGGTCATTAATTGTAGTGATAAGCGGGCCTGAAGCAACCGCAGGGTCAATGTGAACCTTGTGGAAAAACATAGGAATTATGGTTCCCACAAGACTTGATATTACCATCGCAACCACAAGTGATATTCCCACACAGCCTGATATAAGGAATGCGGACATCCATACATACTTTTTGAAAAAGTGAATATAAAAACCAAGTATGACAAACGTCATTAGACCAAGACTTGCACCATTAAGCAGTCCTATCTTCATCTCTTTGAACAAAAGTGCCATTTTTTTCTTCGCATCAATATTTTCATCCATAAGTACACGGATAGTTACGGCAAGGGACTGTGTTCCTACATTGCCTGCCATATCAAGTACAAGGGACTGGAAGCATATTACTACCGGCAGTATTGCCACTACCGATTCAAACATTCCCACAACAGAGGATACTGCCATTCCTAGGAATAAAAGAATAATAAGCCATGGCAGTCTTTTTTTAATACTTACAAAGGTCTTTTCCTTTAAATCATCCTCGGATGTAAGACCTGCTAACTTCGCATAATCATCACCCATGGCATCGTCAACCATTTCAACAATATCCGTTGATGTAACAATACCTGCGATTCTGCCCTCCATTGTAAGGACAGGGATGGAATCTTCCTCGTATTCTGTTATCTTTTCAATGCAGTCACTTACTTTTTCTTTTTCAAAAACATAAGGATAAGAACTGCTTATAATATCCGAAAGGTTATCGTTTTCCCTTGCGATTATCAAATCTTTAAGTTCTATGGTTCCAGCGAATTTACCGTCTTTGTCAACAACATAGATGGTTGAAATATTGTCATGCTTGCCTGCCTGACGGACAAGTTCGCTCATTGCACCTCTTATTGTCAGGTCATCGGTTATACTTACGTAATTATTGGTCATCCAGCTGCCGATTTCATCTTCTTCATAAGAGAGAAGTTTTCTTACGTCTTTACCTGTGACCTCATCAAGGTTATTGACAATCTCATTCTTTTTGTTTTCAGACAAATCGTCAAGTACATCCACCGCATCGTCCGCATCCATGTAGGACACGACTTTGGCTGCTTTATCAATCGTAAGTTCTTCCAGATATTTCTGTACATCATCTATATATGAAAAAATCTCGGCGACCGTCTGTATGTCTAATATATTATATAGCTTTGCTCTTTCCTGTCCGCTCAACTGCGTTATTGCCTCGGCAATATCTTTTTCATGATAATCTGACAGTAAATCCTTTAATTTGTCTGCATCCTTGGTTGAACGGATGATTTTTACAATCTCTTTAACATAATCTCTGATCATTGCTATACCTCCTTAATTGCATAAAAATAACATTGCACATACGATATGCAATGTCTAAAAAGGTACACAACAATACAGAATGAAACTACCTGACTTCTACGGGTAGCTGCATTCCTGTCTCATATCTTTGTACATTGCATATCTTACTACTTCGACCTATATCGCAACTATCCATAGAATTCACCTCGTTTCATATTATTATCTAATTTCGCCGTCATTATAGCAAAAGAATTTTATATATGCAAGAAAAAAAATTATATTCCTGTAAATTAAGACAGCGCCACTTTTTTATCTGAACGGCTCGGGATATACACGGGGTTCGTCCATCATTTTACGCCATTCCATATGTTTTAACTTAATTACCTTATCAAGTGCAACCACATCCGGTTCTTCGTCAACTCTGAGATATGATTCCGGCATAGGTGTAGCAGCAAGACCCGCTAACTGTGACATGATTACCTGTGCCTTAACCAGTGCTTCCGAATATATCTTGCTTTCAAGTCCTGTCGCGCCGGTAAAAATACTTATGTTCACGGGCTTTCCGTACATAATTACTTCAACTCCCACATAGGTACAATTAGTAACTGTGGCTGTTCTTCTCGTATCTCTTGTCTTTTCTTTACCAAAAAGGACACCGCCTGCTGCCGCACCTGCAACGCCGTACATCGAACCGCCTGCAAGCGCCCCGCCAATCGATGGCTTAAATTTTGTCTTAACACGTCCTGATGTAACCGTACTGTTACTTATATTTGTAATAAGCCTGGTATTTCCTATATTTTCAAAAAGATAATCCGTTCCGTTAATCCTGATTTTGCCCTCTGTACGGTTCACAATAATATTTTTCTTATAGAGAGGTTCCCATCTGGCTTCCTGAAGCTTCTTAATGACTTTAAGCCTTGCTTCAGACAAGCTTTTCTCTTCAAATTGCAGTTTCTTAAGTTTCTTATCGTACTGCTTATCAGTCCTGCGTCTGATTTTTTTATTGACTCTTTCACGATATTTTAAGTTGTTTTCGTATTTAAAACGTTTCTTTTCTTCGTTCATAAAAGCCACCCCGCTTGTTTATCTATACATATCTTACATTATTCCTTGTCCAAAAAAAAGGACAGGTCATCAAGAACCGAGCCTTCGCCAAGGTTTTTTTCATATAAAACACTGTCTTTTACGCTGAAAAATCTGCGGTTACCGTTCTCATCTTCAAGAGTAACCGTAACTTTTGGGGTCTCACCATCTTTAAGTTCTTCGCAGCCGTAATCGCCGTCAAAAATATTAAGTATTTTCCACATATTGACCTCCTTGGATTATCAATATAATAGATAATTTTCCGATTTTTTTCAAGGAAATCCTGCAACAAACAAAAAAACAACTGCGGGATATACCCACAGCTGTTTTTCGTTATTTATTATTCTATCAATCCGCTCTCTTTTAAAAGTATTTCAACATCGGTTCCTTTTACCTTCTTCAAAACGGTTTTAAGAAGCATTTTTTCTTTTATCGTAAGCGGTATATCCGTAACCGGTTTTTTGTCTATTGCGTAATAGCATGCTCTCAGAAGTTCGCGGACATCGTATTTGCTGCCCCATACCTCAGGCACACCTCTGTCTATGTCAAGAAGTGTATACACGCTTTCCATTCCTGTTCTCATGGAATACTCTATTGTAAAAATAGTGTCCCTAGGTGTCTCTGTAAACTGTCCTAAAAATGCGAAATTGACTGCACCGTCAGGTACCACATGAGGACGGTCCTCATTTTTTCTTGGCTGGAAAAATGCGTTTATATATGGCATAAAGCAGGTTGTGGTGTTACAGCTGTCTGTTGCCAGAGTCTCTATTTCATCCTCAGGTATGCCGATATGATAAAGCCACTCTTCGCAGACTTCTTTGCCCGTACATTCACGCATAGGTTTTTTAACATAATTTCCCTCTTTATTAGTATTCAGTGCATAAAGCCATACAAGCACCATATCAGGGTTCTGGGATTTAAACTGTGGCTGACGGTTAATTGTCCATGACAAATACCAGTTGTCCATACTGTCTTTTACCGTGACAATACCGCCTGTTGTAACTTTACCCTCCCTTGGGTCCCTCTTGCAGACATCAATTATGTGTTTAATTACTTTCTCATCCGAGGTAGCAACGGTGGCACTCATCCAGTTAGTTGCTTCAATGTTGTTGCAGAAAGCATCCGGATTGCCGTATTCTCCTTGTACAGCCTGTTTTGCTATGTTTTTCCACATATCCCATGAATCACCTCTGCCGTCCTTCAGGTTAGAAAGGTCAGGTGCATGATCCTGGTCTCCGTAACAGGTTGTATCGGTACAGCAGCCGTTGGTAATAAAGACAAGGTCATCTTCTATTAAATCAATGGTCTGTTCTTTACCGTCTTTAATGTAGACAATCTGTTTCGCTATTTTTTTGCTTCCTACAGTTTCGATAATTACATTTTTAACATCCATGCCATATTCAATTTTTACACCATGACTTTCAAGATATTTTACAAGTGGAAGAATAAGGCTTTCATACTGGTTGTACTTTGTAAATCTGAGTGCGCTGAAATCAGGAAGTCCGTCAATATGATGGACATATCTGCAAAGATAACGTTTCATTTCAAGGGCACTTGACCAACGCTGGAAAGCAAACATTGTCTGCCAGTAAAGCCAGAAATTGGTTTCCCAGAAGCTGTCCGGCAGAACCTCCGATATTTTCTTTCCCTCCAGATCTTTTTCAGGTGTTATAAAAAGTTTTGAAAGAGCAAGTGCAGACTCTTTATCAAGTCCGAATTTCTTGTCTGTATGTGCGTCCTGTCCGCGTTTTACCGTTGCCCTGCAAAGGGAATAGTTAGGGTCATGCTTGTTAAGCCAGTAATATTCATCGAGAACGGATGCTCCCGGTGTTTCAAGTGACGGAACATCCCTGAACATATCCCACATTACCTCAAAGTGGTTATCCATTTCTCTTCCGCCTCTCATAAAGAAGCCTTTGGTTATATCTTTTCTTCCGTCACAGCTTCCGCCTGCAAGCTCTAATTTTTCAAGAAGATGTATGTGTTCCCCTTTCATCTGCCCGTCTCTCACAAGATAAAACGCTGCCGTCAGTCCTGCAAGGCCTGTTCCTATAATATATGCTGATTTTTTATCTACCCCTGCCGGTTTTTCCGGATGTGCAAATGATTCATAAGTTCCTGCTGAATAATACATAACGAGTACCTCCTGCTGTTTTTATTTTGTAATTAGATTGTACCTATATTCATTTTGCACCGCCATAAGCAAAAAAATACCCATGATAAATAATTTATCACAGGTAGAAAACTGTTGTTTTTTTTATCAAATTCCACTGTTTGATTAAATTTTAAATCTGTCTAACGCCATCTTAAGCGAGTCTTGTATTACAAGAGCAAATCTATGGACTATTTTCTCCGGGGCTTCTTTCATATCATCTTTTATCCAGTCTAACATAAGGCCTATAAAGCTGTAGGAATATACCCTTGCTATAAATTTTTTATCTTCTTCGCGTACCTTCATATCAACGGATTCTTCATCTATAACTCCCATCAAAAGATTGTCTGTAAGGGGTTTTAGGTATTTTTCCACCTGTTCCCTGTCAACACAGTGATACACGTTCATTATAAAAGGTTTATTTTCCTGAACTGCCTTAAAAATCTGTATAAATCCCTGCTGCCATGTATCATGCGTCTTTTTTTCTTCCAGAGCTTTTCTTGCGTCTTCAAGGCAGGACCACTCCACAAGGTCATAAATATCCTGAAAATGATAGTAAAACGTCATTCTGTTAATTCCGCAGTCCTCCGCAATATCACTTATTGTTATTTTATTAAGAGGTTTCTTTAACAAAAGATTTTTTAATGACTGTTCAAGTGCCCTTTTTGTAATTTGTGACATATCAACACTCCTTGCCTTTAGTAGTATTTCGTGATTCCATTCCTGCGGGTATCCGTACTTCTCAATTATCTCCGGTATCTCATCATAAGTAAAATATATTGTATTTTTATCAAACTCGTCAATATCTATTTTGATAAAGTCTTTTTATATAAATCAAGTTTATGCACCTAATTGCAAAAACTTTTATTTTTCAAATGTTTTTGCGTTTAAAAAAAATATTTGGAATATATTTGTATTGCAATATCAAGTATTACATTTATGAATCGAAAAAGGAGCATGTGAATTAACGCATGCTCCTAATTTATTTTATCCTAGAAATCAACTTCTGTATCGTAATAACAGCACTTAAGCAGTTTTTCCATTTCTTCTACGCTTGGCTGTCTTGGGTTAGAACCTGTGCAGGCATCGCCTATGGCATTAACTGCAATGTCATGTAACCTCTCCAGGAATACATTTTCAGGCACAAATCCCTGTGCAACCGGATAGCTGTCTGCACCGTAATTTTTAATGCAGTGCGGTATATTAAGGTCATCATTCATCTTACGGAGATAACCGATTAATAAAGCTACCTTTTCATCAAGGTCTGCTCCGCCAAGTCCCATGAAATCAGCAATTTCACCATAACGTTTCTTAGCCTGTTCATCCTTTGCGTTAAATGCAATTACCTTAGGGAGATACATTGCATTCGCAGCACCGTGAATGATATGTGCGCCGTAATCGGCAAATGCCGCACCTGTTTTATGCGCCATTGAATGTACAATACCAAGAAGTGCATTAGAAAATGCCATTCCTGCGAGACATTGTGCATTATGCATTGAATCTCTTTTTACCATATCACCGTTATATGAACCGACAAGGTCTCTTTGAATCATTTTGATTGCATGAAGTGCCAGTGGGTCTGTAAAATCACAATTTGCGGTGGATACATACGCCTCGATAGCATGTGTCATTGCATCCATACCTGTATGTGCCACCAATTTTTGTGGCATAGTCTCTGCCAGTTCAGGGTCTACTATCGCAACATCAGGTGTTATTTCAAAATCGGCTATCGGATATTTTATTCCTTTTTCATAATCTGTAATAATTGAAAAAGCAGTTACCTCTGTAGCTGTTCCTGATGTAGAAGATATTGCACAAAAATGTGCTTTTTTACGAAGTGAAGGTATGCCAAATACTTTACACATATCCTCAAAGGTAATATCAGGATATTCATATTTAATCCACATTGCTTTAGCCGCGTCAATTGGAGAACCTCCGCCTATTGCAACAATCCAGTCAGGCTCAAATTCTAACATCGCTTTGGCACCTTTCATAACGGTTTCCACCGAAGGGTCAGGTTCAATTCCTTCAAAAAGTCTGACTTCCATGCCGGCTTCCTTAAGATACTGTTCTGCCCTGTCAAGGAAACCAAAACGTTTCATTGAACCTCCGCCAACACAAATCATGGCTTTTTTGCCCTGAAATGTCTTAAGTGCTTCTAATGCACCCTTTCCATGATACAAATCTCTTGGTAACGTAAATCTTGCCATAGTAATACCTCCTAAAATTATATTTTTATGTTTTATCCACTTTTACGATTGGAGTAAACTCTATATTGTTACTATTATTTTCTTTAAGGTAATTATTGAATCTGCCACTATCAGATGTTTCTTCAATCAAATAATTATAATCACCTTTAAGTTCCATTAATGACGTATTCCAGTAAACAGCATGTTCCATATCTGTATATGATATGCACACCGGTGCTATTTTACCACCCACAGTCAGTCCTGCCATCTTGTCAATAAACAGCCCGCTCTTACTGTCCTCTGCATTAATCTCAATTCCATAATCCATGTTGCATTTTATTGTAAACTCATATAAATTTTACTATATTCAGGGGGTTTATACAATAAAATATACAAAAAAGTACAATTAGAGCGAATTGTTTTTAAGAACTAAGCAGACTTTTCCAATTATCTGGAAAACCCATTGTGTCTATCCTTACATACTCATACTTTTCAATGAGTATTTCTATATTGTCCACAAAAAATTTCCAATGTGTATCATTTTTTAATAACTGTTTTAAGCACAAAAGTACACCATAAATTCTATTGTTTCCTATTCCGGATTGAATATACTCTCTATATAATATTGGAGTTTTTGACAATTTAGCATTATATAACCGTCCATAGTGTGCACATATATTTCTTACGTACGATATACTTTCCAACCAGCTTTCCAGATATGTATAACCTACGCCAAATGACTTAGCTATTGCCTTTTTATCCCGATTAAGCATATTTTTATAAAATTTCGACAATGTACCAAAACTAAAACTTCCTCTAACGCATAAATCGGCAATTCCCCACCCTCATAATTTTCTTTAAAATTCTTAACAAATGGTGCCTTTGAATTTCTATGTATTTCCTGATTAATGTCATTCAAAAATTCTTTATGATAATTCACATCCGCAAAATTATTTTCATTAAAATATCCTAAAACACCATAGTTGCCTAAGATTTGCATTAAACAAATATAATCCAACAATTGTCTCAAAGGATGTTCGCATATTATAATTACCATTCTTGGGTTTAAGATTAAGGCTAAATGCTTTTATTAATCGAAAATATGAAATATCATTTAGAATCTTTCTTGCATACTCTTCATCCTTAAAAATTAAAAGACCCAACGTGGTCCGCATCGTTGAGAGGCGTGTTGGGTTCTGTTACTGCCTATTATATGCAATTTATTAAAAAAAATCAACAGTTTTTCCCACGCAAAAACACCTTGATATTATAAAAAAAAAGATTGTATAATTATAAAAAAATAAAGGAGTCAATAAATGTCAGATATTAAATGGGCAGTTCTCGGGACAGGTGTAATTGCCAACGAAATGGCGGTTGCCCTTAAGAAAATCGGAAGAAATATTTATGCAGTAGGAAACAGAACTTATTCAAAAGCAGTTGACTTTGCAAAGAAGTACGGAATTGAAAAGGTATACGATGATTATAATGATATGTTTACCGATTCCGATGTTGATGTAATTTATATAACCACACCTCACAATACCCATATTGAGTTTATGAAAAAGGCTATCCGGAACGGCAAACATATTCTTGTGGAAAAATCCATTACTTTAAACAGCCGCGAACTTAACGAAGCAATGGAACTTGCGGCTTTGCATAACGTTGTCATAGGTGAGGCAATGACCATATACCATATGCCGGTCTATAAAAAACTTAAAGAAATATTAGATTCCGGCAGACTTGGCAAAGTCAATATTATAACCATGAATTTTGGCAGTTATAAGGAATACAATATGAACAACCGTTTCTTTAACAGAAACCTTGCGGGCGGTGCTATGCTGGATATCGGTGTGTATGCACTTTCTTTTATCAGATATTTTATGACAGAAAAACCTGATAAACTCTTGTCCCAGCTAAAAAAAGCTCCCACAGGTGTTGATGAACAGGCGGGACTGCTTCTAATGAATAATGACGGTCAGATGGCTACGGTTATGTTGTCTCTTCACTCCAAACAGCCAAAAAGAGGTATGGTTTCATGCGAAAAAGGTTATATTGAAATAATGGAATATCCAAGAGCTTTTGAAGCCGTTGTAACTTATACAGAATCAGGCGAAAAAGAATGGGTTAAAGAGGGAGATACCCGGGATGCCCTTATATATGAGCTTCTTGACATGGAAAAAGCCATCAACGGGGATAAGAAATGTATGCTTCTTGATTATACAAAAGATGTTATGGATATGATGACCGAATTCAGAAATTCATGGAATTTTAAATATCCGGAGGAAGAACTGTAAGGTTCTCCCCCGGATTAATTTCTCTTATAATTTATTCAATATTTTTGCCTAGTTTTACAACTATGTAATCATGGTTTACAGATTTCATAAACTTCCCGAATACATCTTCAGTTTTCATTTTCAGGCTTGAAGTATTAATGCACGGATGGCATCCGAAATATTCTTCTTTTAACACATCCTCATCAACCAGTAACTGAACATTATTGTCGGTATCGTTCATGAGTCCCAGCACACTCACGGAGCCCGGAGTAATATCAAGAAATTTTTCCATAAAATCCGGTGTAGCAAAAGACAGTCGCGGACTGTTAATCTGATGGGAAATTTCTTTTGTCATAAACTTCTTGTCCCCGCGCATAGCTAACAGGTAAAATCTGGTTTTCTGGGAGTTGCACAAGAAAAGATTTTTGCAGATAACCGCAGGTGCAAGTGTTCTGTCAATTTCAATGCAGGCTTCCATTGTCTCTGCCGGTTCGTGGTCAACACGTTCATATTCTATTCCTAATTTATCAAGTAAATCATACGTGCGTATTTCTTTATCCAATCTGCCTGACATATCAGCAGGCCTTCCTTCAAACAATTCCATATCAGTTTCCTTCCGAATAAAAATCCGCCGGAGGCGGCTTACCTTTCCGGCGGATTCAATTATATCACAAATAGTATTCAAAGAAATCGGCAATTTTTATATTTTTTAAAACGCTGTAATACTTAAGCAAAGGCCTCCTGATATTCAAAAACAGGTGTTGTTTTTTTACCCGTTTTATCTGAGTAGTATGATAAAAGAGCACTGGCATTACCCGCAGCTCCCACAAATAATCCAAGGTGTGCGTCCACATCCCATGGTTTTACTCTTGTCCATGCGTCATACCAACGGTTTCCTTCGCTGTCAGTATATGCATCATTTAAAAGCTTGTATGCTATTTTATCTGCATAATCTTTATATTTTTCATTTCCTGTAAGTTTTGCAGCATCAATAAAATGTAAAAGTATACCTGAGGTTCCGCAGCAAATGCAGTTATTCCAGTAACCGGCTGAGTGTTTATATGGTACTCCGGCTTCTATCAGGGCTTCTGTAAGGCGGTTATAAAAATCAAGATATTCTTTATCGCCTGTTGCAAGATACAGCTCCCTTACTGTAATTCCGTCGCCAACAGGTCCATGGCAGAAGCCAAGATACGAAACATCATATTTGTTCTCCCCGCCTTTAAAGTAAAGGTATGGCACAATTGATGCTTTTTCGGTACAATTGGCAATTTCCTTCAGAAAATTATATCCCTGTACGGCATATTTTAAATATTCCTCATCCTTTGTTACTTCGTAATATTTTGTAAGAAGGTACACTATTCCTGCCGTTCCATGCGCAAAATTAGGTACAACACCGCCTGACGGAACACCTGTAAAATATACGCTTGGGTCAAAGAGTTCAAAATATATTGAATCACCGCTAAACTGCTTTTTTAATGAAAGTATGGCATCAAGAGCTTCTTTAGCGTATTTAAGATAATGTCCGTCTTTTGTCTTTTCCGCCAGATACATCCAATATGCAATGACACCACCGTCACCCATGTAATCGTACCATCCGTTCCAATGGATACCTTTTTCGTCTTTTACGCTCTGTGTATAAGAATCCTCTGCCAGAGTTTTGGCAAACTGAAGATACCTTTCATCCCCTGTTTTGTCATACAACAGCAATGTGAATATGCCCTGTCCTGACAGTCCGTTATATATGCCGGGATTTACAACATCTTCTTTTTCATAGGTATTTATAAGATATTCTGCCGCATCCTCTGCTTCTTCAAGATATTTTTCAGCACCTGTTAATTCATATAACTGTAAGTAAAAATATCCAATTCCTGCAGCTCCTCCGTAAAGTGAGGTATCTGTCAAAAATGAACTTTCTACCGCATCAGGATCTTTACCTTCGGTTCCGCTTATCTTCCAGTGCTTACCTTTTTCATCCGCAATTTCATATTTTTTTATCCAGCCGGCTGTTTTTTCTGCCGACTCAAGATAGTCGTTAAGTTTGCTTTTTCTGAATACATTTATTAATCTGTCTGCCATGGAAATCACCTCAACATTCTATTTATACTGATTGGTTGATAAATATTTGGTTCCGTCGTCAGCCATGATAATTACAATATTTTTGCCTGCATTTTCAGGTCTTTCTGCAAGTTTTATAGCTGCTGCAAGTGCTGCTCCTGCAGACTGTCCGAGGAAAATTCCGTCTGTTCTTACAAGCTCTTTTGCTGCATCGTATGCCTCCGCTGCCGATACATCTACAATTTCATCAATTTTTGCCTCAAACTGATTGATAAGAGGAATTATGATATTTCCGCCAATTTCAAGTGGGAAAACACCGTCGATTGTATTTCCTGTGTCATTATTAGCATCAAGTCTTGATTTGACATCAGGCTGTACACCGACTATCTGAATATTTTCATCTTTTTCCTTAAAATATTTGCTGAGTCCTGATATTGTTCCGCCGGTTCCGCCTAATAATACAACGATGTCTACTTTTCCATCCGTATCATCCCAGATTTCAGGTCCTGTTGTTTTATAATGCGCTTCTGCATTATGTCTGTTGCTGCACTGGTCTGTGTAATAGTAACCTCTTTCATCACCATAGGCTTTTACATCTTCTTCAATTTTAGAAATATCAAGAGCTCCCGTTTCAAGCATTTCCTTAACTCTTGGGCTTATATCGTCAAACCAATATTGCTCCACTCCATATGCATTAAAAATATCTACTCTTTCTTTTGATACACCATTCTCAAGGAATGTAACAAATTCATGACCCTTTGCATGTCCGAATGCTGCAAGTGCAATTCCCGTATTTCCACTAGTGTTATCTACAATTGTCTGTCCTTCTTTTAACAATCCGGCTTTTTCAGCTTCTTCAATCATATTAAGGGCAGCTCTGTCTTTGATACTTCCTGACGGATTAAAATATTCAAGTTTTCCTAACAATCTTGCCTTTAAATTGTGTTTCTTTTCATAATTGCCCAACTCTACAAGTGGTGTGTGTCCAACTAACTCTGTAATACTTTTATAAATCTTTCCCATTCTTTCGTCCTCCTTATTCCTACTATGTCTGTAGGTTTTGTTGGATTAAAAATACCACATTGCAACTTGTTTGTATAATTCCTTTATTCTATTTTCTGTTATAGGTTTTGTTTATAGCAAAAACAGGCGGCCATATGACCGCCTGTGAGGAAAAAATATATAATGATGTAGATAGTACGCTATTCCGTTGTGCCCTGCATTGCATCATAGTCCACCTCTCCGGTACGGACTTTAATAACATTGCGGACATCATATACAAAGATTTTGCCATCTCCTATATGTCCTGTATAAAGCACATCCCTGGCAGTATTGACAACCGTTTCCACAGGTACTTTTGCAATGACAATTTCAACCTTGATTTTTGGAATAAGATTAATATCAACCTGGGTACCACGGTAAAAGTCTGTCTGCCCTTTCTGCATTCCGCAGCCCACTACCTGGCTGACAGTCATACCTGTTACTCCGATTCGGTTCATTGCCTCTTTAAATGCCTCAAATCTTGAACGCTTCATAATAACTTCCACTTTGGAAATTGAAGAAGCCTGCTTTGTCTGTGTGCTGTTGTCAAGAGTTATAGGTACAAGTTTTTCATGCTCTGATGTCTTAGACGGACCGCTCTGAAGAATTTCAGTATAACTGTTGGTAACAAAATCGCCGTATGCACTGTTAAGACCATGTTCCCTGTTATCAAGTCCCTCAATCTTTTCTGCTGCGCTGACACGAAGCCCTGAAGTATGTTTAATTAAAGTAAATGCAAGTCCCATAATCACAAGGACAAATATCACGACAACCGCAGAACCAAGAAGCTGTGTTAAGAAAAAGTCTGCATTGCCGGTATAAAAAAGTCCTTTTGTCTTTGAAAAAAGTCCTGCAAGCAAGGTTCCAAGGATTCCACAGAAACCATGAACGCCGATTGCTCCTACGGGGTCATCTATTTTCAATGCTTTGTCCACAAACTGTATTGCAATTATTGAAAATACTCCGGCAAAGATTCCTATAAGGCAGGCAGTCAAAGGTGTGTACTGGTCACATCCGCAGGTAATTGCAACAAGTCCCGCAAGAATGCCGTTTATCGTCATGGAAATATCTGCTTTTCTGTAACGGATTTTGCTTGTGATCATAGCAGCCACCGCTGCAATTCCGGCTGATAAAATTGTATTTAAAAATACGTTGCCGACTTTATCAGCTGCACCTGATGTAATAACCGAACCTCCGTTAAAACCAAACCAGCCAAACCAGAGAATCATGATACCAAGTGCCCCAAGGATTATATTGTGGCCGGGTATTGCCTTGCCTCGTCCATTCTTGTCATATTTATCAATACGGGGACCGACTATTTTTGCACCCATAAGTGCTGCCATACCACCAACGGTATGAACAACGGTTCCGCCTGCAAAATCATGGAAACCAAGCTTTGAAAGCCAGCCTTCGCCCCATATCCAATGTCCTACAATCGGATATACAAACATTGATATAATTACGCTGTATATGCAATATGCCGAAAATTTAGTTCTTTCTGCCATTGCCCCGGAAACAATTGTTGCTGCCGTAGCACAGAAGGTAATCTGATAAAATACGAAGCTGCAAAGAGATACCCCGTCAGGTAAAAGGGACGTATAGTCATCTCTGATAAACAAATCAAGATTTCCGATAAAACCGCAATTTTTACCAAACATAAGTCCAAATCCGATAAAGAAGAAAACCGGAGCACCTATACATATATCAATTATGTTTTTCATTACAATATTACCTGCATTTTTGGCTCTTGTAAAACCTGTCTCAAGCATCGCAAAACCTGCCTGCATGAAAAAAACCAAGGTTCCGCAAATCAACAGCCAGACTGTATTTAATGATGTCATACTTTTCTCCTCCTATCTTGATTCTCTTGTATATGGCTTGCCATTTGCCTTAGGCTCTGAACCCGGCTTCATAAAGAATGAAAGCACTATGAGGGTTGCAAGGTAAGGAAGCATCTGTAAAAACTGATAAGGTATCGCATTACTTACAACCTGGAGTCTTAACTGCAAAGCGTCAAGAAATGCAAAGAATATACAGGCTAAAAGCACACCCTTAGGTTTCCACTTACCAAAAATAACTGCAGCAAGAGCTATATATCCTCGTCCTGATACAATACCGTTTACATAAGATGATATATATATGGTTGTAAGATATGCACCGGCAAGACCACAAAGGGCACCATTTACAGAACATGCGAGATATTTTTTCTTGGTAATATTGATACCAAGTGTTTCTGCTGCCCTCGGAAATTCACCTACTGACCTAAAAGCAAGTCCTGATTTGGTTTTATAAAGATAAAAACCTATAACAAGTGTCATAACAACCGCAATAATAAGAACCGAATAATTATCTGCCGTTACCGACTGCATGACTCCTGCCTGTTTTTTTGATACTGTTGTATATACAAGTGATGCTATGGCAAGTCCCAGAATATTCATGGCATTTCCCACTATTACCTGGTCTGCATTAAGATTAATTGTAAGGAAAGCATATATCATATTTACGCCCCATCCTGCTGCAACGCCTGCAAGCATACCAAGATATGGATTTTTCGTAAAATATGAAGTAATAAAACCTACAATCGCACCCACTGACATAATGCCTTCAAGTCCGATATTGGTAAGTCCGCATCTTTCTGAAAACATCTCGCCTGTCGCTCCCAGTAACAACGGAGGAAGCATACGCATGGTTGCTATCAAAAGACCCGTAAGAAACGTTAAAGTGAATATATTATTCATCTGCCTTACCTCCTTTGAATTTTGATTTAAAGAACTGCTTAAACTTATCTTTTTCTACTAATACACTTCCGCCTACTACAAAGAATATAATTATCGCCTGAATAATACTTGCAATAGAAGACGGAACATTTGTCATAAGTTCCATTGAATTAGAACCTACATTTAATGCCGCATAAAACAGTGCCGCAAGAACAGTTCCTATAGGATGAAGCTGACCTATCAGTGCTATGGCAATTCCGTCAAAACCATAGTCTGCACAAAAACCGCTCTGTATTCTGAACTGGGTACCGAGAAGTTCAATGGTACCTGCCAGACCGCCGATTGCTCCTGAAATTGCTATGGACAGTATCAGATATTTTTTTACCGGAATACCGTTACAGTCAGCTGCCACAGGATTAATTCCTACAGCTCTGAATTTTACTCCATAAGAGGTTTTATAAAGCACATACCATATAAGTGCCGCTACAAGTAATGCGATTATAATTCCTATGTGAACTCTTGTTCCCGGAACAAGATTGGCAAGTCTTACCGCCTCAGCAACTTTTTCAGTCTGGGGAATCTTACTGTTTGTTGCTGCAAGAGGATACGTATATAGGTAACTTGCAAGGTAAAGTGCTATGTAGTTCATTAAAAGTGTGCTTACAATTTCATTTACATTCCTGAATGCCTTTAACGCACCGGCTATAGCACCCCAAAGAGCACCCACTACCATGCCTACAATAATTGCACCTATTGTAATAAGCGGTACAGGAAGATTAGCAAATGTTTTTACAAACCATGCCGCACTTATCGCTCCCATTATGAGCTGTCCGTCAACACCTATCGTCAGCACGCCGCTTTTATAAGCAAAAGTAATTGCGAGCCCGCAAAGTATAAGGGGAACCGAAATAGTAAGAAGCTCGCATATACTGTTTCCTGAGCCAAATGCTCCTTTAAACATATAACCATAGGCTTCAAAAGCATTGTTTCCCGTAAGTTCAATAATGATAATTCCAATAATAAGTGCAAACAAAACCGACACTATGGGAATGGCTATTTTCTGAATTGTTTTAGTTATTGATGCTTTCATATTCTTTACCTCCCATCATTGCTGAGATTTTGTCCATATCCGGGGTACTTCCGGATATTTCACCCATTATTTTTCCTTCAAACATAACTATAATCCTGTCTGAGATTTTAATTACTTCGTCAATATCTGCCGATACAACCACAACGCCAATGCCTTTATCCCTGGCTTCAATAAGGCTGTTATGGATAAAATTAGTTGCACCTATATCAAGTCCTCTTGTAGGATGCATTGCCACGATGAATTTAGGATTTCTTTCAAGTTCCCTTGCTAAAATTACTTTCTGCTGGTTTCCACCTGAAAGATTTCTCGCTTGTTCCTCTATTGATGAGCAGCGTATATCATATTTTTCCTTCATTTGATTGGAATACTCTGTTATTTTTTTACTAAGTAGGAACTTGCCATGACCCTTTGAAAACCTCTTTTTCTCAAGGTCTTTAAGTACAATGTTATCTTTGATGTTCATATCTCCTATAAGTCCCATCTTATTACGGTCTTCCGGAATATGTGCAAGTCCGTCATTTATAAAATCAATAACCTTGAACTCGTTTGCATTCTTTCCGTCATAGATTCTCGTTCCCTCCGATGGCTTTGCTATTCCTGTAAAAATCTCTGCCAACTGGCTCTGTCCGTTTCCGTCAACTCCGGCTACCCCAAGAATTTCACCTTTATGTACTTTAAGGCAGATATCTTTTAATCCGCTGTGTTTGCTTTCCTTGTGGTAAGATACATCTTTTAATTCATAGATTAATTCGTCATCCGAATCAACATGCTTCTTCTCATAAGTTCTGGTAATAACTTTTTCGCCAACCATCAGATTAGCAAGTTCCTGTGGGCTATAGTCCTTGGCATTAACAGTTGTAATTGTCTGACCTCGTCTGAGTACCGTAATCTTATCCGAAATCTGCATTACCTCTTTCATCTTGTGTGAAATGAAAATAACGGATTTGTTATTGGCTTTTAATTTTTCGATAATCTTAAATAATCCTGCCGCTTCTTCATCCGTTAAAACCGCGGTAGGTTCATCTAATATGAGTAATTCTGCATCATTGTATAACGCCTTGATTATTTCAACTTTCTGCTGCATACCCACCGACAGATTGCTTACTTTTTCATTAATGTCAACCTGTAAATCATAGGTTTTTTCTATTTCCATAACCTTTTTGGTTACTGCGGTTTTGTTAAGAAGTTTTCCTTTCTCTTCAAGTCCGCACAGCATTATATTTTCAAGTACAGTCATGGCTTCAATAAGCATAAAATGCTGATGAACCATTGCAATACCTATATTTCTTGCTGTTAAAGGCGAATCCATATGCCATTCACAATCCTTATAAATTATTTCTCCGGATGTCGGCTGGTATAATCCGCAAAGAATATTCATAAGTGTACTTTTTCCGGCACCGTTTTCGCCTAAAAGTGTATGTACTTCGCCGTCACCAACTTTTAAATTGACATCTTTTAATGCATAGAAATCACCGAATTTTTTTGTTATTTTAATTAATTCAAGCATATGCATTCTTCCTTTCTTATCATTATGGTACATGTGATGACAAAGTCCGTATTCTATACAGGCTCTGTCATCACTTTTTCTCAATTATTTTGCATAACTGTCACAATCAATTTCACCGCTCTTGATTTTATTGATTACATCATTAACCTTAGCCTGCTTATCCGCATCAAAGAAATCTCCGAATACACCAAGGCTGCATGTACCGCCGTCTTCAAATCCTGCGATATAATATCCGCCTTTAAATGTGCCGTTTGCCGCTGTTTCCATTGCATGATAGATAAGAGCTTCATTACTCTGGATAATACTTGTTACTGTAATATCGGGAGCTGTATCGTGGGACTCTGAAGGCTGTGCGATAAAGTATACGTTATCCGCTGACTGGCAGGCTTCTCTTACACCTGCATCAACACCTGATGCAAATGAGAAAATAACATCTGCTTTATTGGTTGAAATCATTGATATACCTATTTCTTTTCCCTTTGCAACGTCTGTCCATGAACCACTCATTACTGATGTAAATTTGATGTCAGGGTTAATATATTTTGCACCGGCTTCCATTGTCTTGCTTGCTTTAAGGATCTCGTCTGATTCCTCACCGCCGACAAATCCGACTGAACCGTTTTCTGACTGGAGTGCTGCAATTACTCCGGCTACAAAACCAATTTCAGGATTGTTCTGTGACATTGACAATGCATTATCCGCTGTATATGTTCCGTCAATTGCCGCAAAATCTACATCGGGATAATCAGGTGCGATTTCCGAAAACGCATCCGAAAGGTCTGTATCAGGTGAAATAATAAGGTCAACTCCTGCATCACAATACTGTTTTACGGTAGATGTCATATTCTCAAGTGATACATTTTCCACTTCAAAAGTCTTAATATTATCAAATTTTTTTTCTGACGCTTTAAAGCCTGCATAACAGCTTGAGCCCCAGCCGCCGTCTTCAAACGGACATGCTGAAATGTATGCTACTTTAAAAGTATCTGACGAACCCGAACCATTAGATCCGCTGCTTCCGCATCCTGTTAAACCTGCTATAACAAGTGTTGCTGCTGAAATTCCTGCCACAATTTTACTTAATAATTTTCTTCTCATAGTTTCTTCCTCCTGTATGTGTTGTTATTCGCTGATTGGTTTTGTTATATATTTTCTATGCATCTCTCTTCGACGCATCCAATCCGTACCTTGTTTTGAAGCCATTTTAATGACCTCACGTTCATCTACTTTTGTAGCCTTTCCATCCTTTACGAGGATGTCACCCTGAACCATTACCGTATTTACATTGCTTCCATTTGCGGAATATACGAGATTCCACAACAGATTGGTGTCATCTCCGTCCCAGTAAACCGGCTGTAAATTAGGACTCATGCAATCAACGAGAATCAGATCCGCTGATTTACCGGCTTCTATTGAGCCGATTTCTTTTTCCATTCCAAGGGATTTTGCTCCATTAATTGTTGCCATCCTTAACATCTCTTTTGCACCAAACATAAGTGCATCACAATGGGTTGCTTTCTGTAAAAGTGAACCTATTTTCATTTCCCTGAAAAGATCCATGCTGTTATTGTCTATCGGTCCGTCAGTTCCAAGTGAAACATTGACGCCCGCTTCTTTCATCATCGGTATTCTTGCAACTCCACATCCTAGCTTTGCCGCCGATGCCGGGCAATGGGCGAGGCTTGTTCCGGTGGCTGCCATTCGTTTCATATCTTCACTTCCAACCCATACGCAATGGGCTAAAAGTGTATGTTCACCAAGAATTCCTCTTTCCTCAAGAACTTCTATCGTTGATTTACCGAATCTTTTATGTATTGTCTGTTCTTCTTCCATCTGTTCACAGCCATGTGTGTGAATACCTACGCCATATTCCTTCTGGCATCTCACTGCGTCTTTATACATCTGTTCACTGCAATAGAACAGATCCTCAAGTCCCATCCACACTCTGATACGTCCGTTATATGACATGTGATGACTTTTAATTAATGCTTCATTAGTCTCCGTTGTATCAAAGAATGTATATGGTAAAACATCTGCCGCATAAGGTGCACAATGTAATCTGATTCCAAGTTCTCCTGCTGCTTCTGCACACCTGTCCATAAAACGGTACATATCCATTATTGTGGTTGTTCCGTTTTTCAGACATTCAAGGTAACAAAGCCTTGCCGCATGGTAAGCATCCTCTTCCATACATGCCCTATGCTCCAGATCATATACCGGAAGCCAGTCAACCATTCTCTGGTTCTCCACAACGCCTCTCATAAGGCTTGAATGGTTATGTGTATCAATTAATCCCGGAAGCAGTGCCATCTCGCCTTTGCAATCGATTATCTCATCTGTATCCTCGGGAATCTTAACCTCCTCCGAACTGCCAACTGCCGTAATCTTTTCTCCGTCTATAATGACTGTTCCGTTTCTGATTATCCTGTCCTGTTCATTAACAGTAAATATAGTTACATTTGTAATTGCTCTTTTCATATCGTTCCCTCCTAATTATCCCAATATCCAAAATGTACTTCGGCCGCCTTTTCTGCCAATGAATCAAATGGGCCTTCAACTTTAATTTTTTTCTGACCCTTTGCGAAAACCTCTTTGCAGGTCATTGTAAATGTAGGATTCTGTTCATGGCTTCCTGTCATCTGAAGGAGTCTTTCTTCTGTCATTGCATATACAACTTTTCCCACATTGCCCCAGTAAACAGCTCCTGCACACATTGGACAAGGTTCACAGGTTGTATATAAAGTACAGTTCCAAAGAAATTTTTTATCGTACAGCTTTGACGCTCTTTCCATAATCACTGTCTCTGCGTGTCCTGTACATCTTTTTTCTGTTATTTCAACATTTCCCTGTTCCAGAATTATTTCTCCATCGCCGTCAACCAGAACACAGCCAAAGGGTGTATTTCCACCGGCTCTCGATTTTCTTGAAACTTCTATGGCTTTTTCCAAATAATATTCATCTGACTTCCACATATCGTTCCCTCCTGCAAGATGTTTTTCAGCAAAAAAGGCGTTACACCGATGATTTCTCATCAATATAACGCCTTTGTTAATCTTTTTTTATTTATGAGCATATATTAATCTTAAAAGAACTTGATTTCAATATACATTTTGTATAAAATATAAATATATTTTTTTACATTTTGTATATATGGAGCAAGTTATGGATTTAAAGAAATTTCTTGAACTTCCTGCAACAGGGGACTTCAGGCTTTTAAACAAAATAGATAATATTACGGATATTCCGGTTGAAAACATATCCCTTCTTGAGCCTCCGGTTGAAAAATTCGTCCGCAGGCACGAAATTATCCTTTCACAGGCTCTTACTGTAAGAGACAATGAAACTGATCTTAAGCAGTTTATTGAAGAATTATACCTTGCCGGTGCTTCTGCGGTTGTATTTGCATTTCCGGGGAATGATTTTCATATGTTGGACAATATATTGCCCATATATTCAGCTAAGAATTTTCCTATTCTCAGCATGGACTGGGACCACCTTTTTTCGGAAGTAGTTGAAGAAACTTTAAAAGAAATATGGAAAAACGAAAATGAAATACAGACCTACCTTGAGGCACTCCAGCGTGACCTCCTTAATCATTTCATTCAAGGAAAATCCCTTGAGGATGCAGCCGAGGTCTGCTACAAATATCTCGGAAGCGATATCGTTATCCTTGACATCAACCATAAAATTGTTGGACGTAATTCCATAATCAGACGTTTGTCCCCGGCAGGATACCTCAAATCGAGAACAGGTGAAATCAAGAGACTTGAGATTGCCAACTCCGGCAGACAATATGGCTTTCTGCTTCTTGACAATACAGTCTTTGATCTTAATTTTCACTCTGCTTCTGCCGTCCAGTGTATAAATACACCCCTGACTTTATGGTTTGACAGGGAATACGCCATTATGGCATCAAGGATGAAATCCAAAGAAGATTTTATCTGGAAACTGGCACACCATGAATTTGAATCCATATCAGAGGTCTGCTCAAAAGCTGAACTTCTTGAACTTGATATCAGTGGAAATTTTAACTGCATCTTAGCCAAGGTATCCACTTCTGATTTTAATGTTGAAGGTCAAAGCAATGTTTTCATTGAGGAACTGGCCCTTAAAACAGCCTTGGATTACAAGCTTAAATGTCTTGTTTCTCTCCAGCACGATATTCTTGTAATTTTTCTTGAAAATAAAAACGAATCCAATACAAGGAATCAGATTGAAGATTATATTGCTTCTTTTGAAAAAAACTGTGAGCAGAATATTCCTGCCACAGCTTTTCTCTGGGGATATGATTCCATGGGACGTCCTGTTGACACCCTGAATCTTGGTTATAAAAATGCACAAAAAGCGCTTGAATTCTGTATTGATTCAGACGGAGCAATCCACTGTAAATGTTTCCAGTTCTCTATTTCGGAAAAGATTATAAGTCTTTTAAGAAATGATGAAGAAATCAGACTTACCGCTTCAAATATATTAAATTCTTTAAAAAACTACGATACCATCCACAATTCCGACTATACGGACACTTTAAAGACATACATAAAAGCCAATTACAATATCAGTGAAGCCGCGCGGCTTTCAAATCTTCATCGTCAGTCGCTTATATACAGACTTGACAAAATAGAGGCACTTACCGGTCTCTCCCTTAAAAACCATGAGGATTTGTTTACACTTGAGTTATGCCTGATGATGTGATAAAGTCCTCGTTTTTCAGTTTTTTATTTATCCTTATCCATATACCTGAATGCCTCTGCAAGCTCCAGTTCCGATATTCCGAGTGAAGAAGCTATTTCAGCTCTGCTCATACCTTTCTTTTCAAGGTTATGGCTTAATGTTACCCATGATTTATATTTGTCCTTTAATTCTTCTTTCCTGCCTTCTTTCCTGCCTTCTTCAATTAATCCTTCAAAAGCTTCACACATGTTAAGTTGCTCCTTTCCGTCAATAAATACATAATTGCTGTTTGTAAGTTCATTAATCAATGTTACCGTACTTTTGGTTAAGTCCGGCTTGTGTTTCTCGTTGTATTCCTTAAGTGCCTCTGTGCTTTTACTGTATTTCACATAGGCAATAACATCTTTAAGTTCTGTTTTGA
>ERZ779799.22-NODE-22-length-71805-cov-11.440725_pt1 | contig 71805 bp, 88 predicted proteins | sample MGYA00511253_ERZ779799 | MGnify/ENA primary metagenome ERZ779799 (study PRJEB29588, sample SAMEA2159541) | human gut metagenome | biome: human gut; feature: human-associated habitat; material: faeces | place: Denmark | collected 2008/2010 ...
TTTAATTATAAACTTATTTCTAGTTCCTCCCTTTTTAAGTGGTTCTCTAAAATTATCATTTTTAATATGTGTTCTAATACAACTATTAAAACTTTTTAATTGAGTAGCATTTAATCTAAAACAATAATGCTTGATAGTATTAATAATATGTCTAATATCATTACATAAAAAATAATTGTCAGGTGTAACTACTAAATAATTATTAGTACTTATCATATAAATTCCTCCTTTTTTAGTTGAGAGAATTATGCACTTTCGGTGCATAATAATCTTCCACCGACCGATTCTTTATTTATTTTCAGTCTAACTAATTTATTTATTTATATATAGTATAGTAAAAAAGTCGATTTTACTAACTCCAAATTTAAAAAATTTTAAATTTTTTTCACCTTAAAAAAGGTTTTTTTATATAGTATAGAAAATTTGTTCGTTTTACTAACTTGAGTATAAAAAAAATAGAAGGATTAAATCCTTCTATTAGTTGTGTCATGTTTATAATCATTCTCAACTTGATAACTAGCACGGTTACTACGTGGCATTGGTTGATTGACATAGTTTTCCATTTTATTACTGAATAAAGTTTGTGGTCTAATATACATTTCCATATTAGTTCCTTCCCACTCAGCAACTTTAACGTCTATTACATATTTAAAGTCCTCTATTGTGTAACCTTCTTTTAAACGAGCTGAGATGTATTTGACAGTATTTTTAGCATCATATTTATATTTAGTTCCAGCTTGTTTATTAAGATAGTCTACAATTTCTTCTATTATTTTATTTTGTACAGTAGGTACTTTTTTTACATTGAATCCAGGAAGTGCCATTATTTCACCCTCTTTACTCTTAATGTTTTATATTGTTTCTCTCTATATGCAGGTGCTATGTCATCTGTACTTATTATTCCACCATACATTAATTCTTCCAGCTTATCTTCATCTATAGTATATGTTGGCACTAGACAATCCATTATCTCAGGTTTTTCTTGTGCCATATTTAGTAATATCTGAATAAGTGTATCATCATCTAATTCACTTTTAGTATTAGTAGTATAAGAAACTTTTATGCCATCATATTCACCTTTAGTAATTCCTTGCTCATCTAACATAGTTTTAGTACTCTTAATTAAGTTATTTTCACGCTCTTTATTCTTTTTATTCAGTTCTTTTATCTCAGCCAGTTCAGCTAATAAAACCCTTAATTCCTTCATTTTTTACCCTCCTTAAGTAATTAATCTATGAGCCCTATAAAACCTATTTTAAGTAGGTCATATGAGGTCATATCACTATATATAGTATAGAATTTATCTATTATTTACTAAGTTGCCATTGTATTTATCACTGACATTTTTCATAGTGCCTCTTTTAGTTTTCTTCATAAAGTTTACAAAAGTATCAACATCATGTGCAGCAAAATATTTAGCATGTTGTTCTCCTAATGTTATGTATTCAGGTAATGTACGTTGTTCTTCGGGTAACATTTCTTCATACTCATACCATCTTAATATGGTAGCTTTTGTTCTACCAATAATGGCTCCAATTTCAGTAAGACTATAATACATCTTTCCATCTATTATTTTCATATCTATCCCTCCATAATCTCTTTAAATAATTTTTTATTATCAACTACTTTACTTGATAATTCTTGTTTACTATTAACTATATTATGTACTTTTTCATCTATAGTATCCTTACATATTAGAGTAATTATATTCACTGTACCTTTTGTTCCTATTCTGTGACATCTGTCCTCAGCTTGTTGTTTATCGGCACTCGTCCATGGCTCATCTAAAAATATTACTGTATTAGCTTCATTAAGAGTAAAACCAGTACCTAGACAGCCGATTGTACCTAATATAACATGGCAATCAGCGTTTTCTTTGAACTCCCTTAGTACTTCATCCTTGTTCTTGACCTCAGACGTTATACAAGCTGGATTGTACTTTTCTAGTAGTTGAGCGGCAGGTTCAATTACTTTTGACCAGTTACTAAAAATGATAACTTTACCTCCATTGTTAACTACTTCCTCAACTAATTCTTCCATACGTTTATATTTGACATTGTTTACTTTATGAGTAGTCAGAATATATGGATTGCCAGTAGCCTGTCTCAAACGTATTAGTGCAGTTAATGGATTTGGTAGTAGGAGTATCTTATCAATGTTCTCTTGTATAGTCTGCTCTACTTCTTTATATATTTTAGTCTGACCTATATCCATTTCTAATATTTCATTAGTATAAATCTTAGGTGGTAAATCTAATACATCTTCTTTTTTCCTTCTCAACATATATTTGTCTAGTCTACTCTGTAATTCATCGAGATGTTTATATCCAACTATTTGATATCCTCCAAATCCACCCATGATACAATAATGATTCTTGAACTGAGTTAAACTGTGATTCTCAACTTCTAGCCATTTTAGTACATTGTATAGGTCTATAGCAGCATTCATTATCGGCGTTCCAGTTAATGCTAACTTATAATATGTGCAGCAACAATGAATGGCCTTACCTTGCATACTAGTAGAGTTCTTGCATTTATGTATCTCATCTATAATAGTCATACCTATTACTCCACACGTACACAATATTTTAATGTACTCTTGTATTTTAGCATCTCTTAAGGTCTCAATATTAGTTACAAGGAAGAATTCATCATGTTTACTTTGTAGGTCTAATAATCTATCATGAACACTTCCAATTTTACCGTCTTTAAATCCTAATATATGAGCACGTTCGTTGGTATGCACTGCTACTTCATGTACCCAGTTCCACTTCAACTCATTAACTCCACACACAATCAAACAATGTTTCATCTGTTCTTTTTTACTCACCGCAATATCCAAGGCTTGTTTGGTCTTACCAAGTCCTTGTTCATCTGCTAAAAGAAATTTAGTGTGGTCTTTAGAATATAAAAAACTTTCCATCTGATAACTATACGGTACAGTTTTACTCTGATATTCAGCTAGTGGTTTATCGTAGTTGTCTAATAATTTTAAATAATCTTCAAACTCTTTAGGTATTTTACCAATTATATCAATAGCACAATTACTACACTTATCTAGTATAGTTTTAAATGCCACTTTGGGTAATTCCCACATATTTTTACTTTTATGGTAATACGAGTTGAAGGACTTAATGACATCTAAATACTCCAACTCATCTCTACTCATTTTTACAAACAAGGAGCTACCCCTAAATTTAATTCCTTTGTCAATTTTTAATTTCATATCGCACCTCCAATAAAGTTAGGGGAGTTTTCTCCCCTATATTGTTCCAGCTATTATTACATTTTGTAATACTTCTAAATCATTTACTCCACTTATTCTAAAGTATCCTCTAGTTTTATCATATATACCAGTGTCATATCTAGTTTCTAATGTGTATCTATAATTTGAGTCTAATTTTTCATATACGCTAGGTTTCATGTCTATGTGCATATTACCTTTTTTACTAAATCTTATCATACATATTGCTCCACGTTGACCTTCTTTATATACTCCTAGATATTCCTTCTTTTGGCTAGGGAAGCATCCATTATTAGTTATGACTGTATTTACATCATCTCTATTAACTTCAATACCTCTTTGAGTAGGTAATGGACGACGGTCATTTCTAGTTCTATATTCATCTATTTTTTCTTCTACTACTGGAGCGACATATTCTTCATACATTTTAAACCATCTTTTTATTGTAGCTAATTTGTTTATTTTACTAACGCCATTCTCATCTGTTAAAACTAGTGACTCACCACAAACATCTGCCACTGTATATATTTGATTATTTCTTATGTTTTGTAATTTATCTCCTTTTATAGCTTCTATGCTTTTTCTCATTAATAACAACCCCTTTTTTCTTTTTATTTATCTTTTATTAATTATATTATACTGCTACTTACATAATTATTCACCTGTTTTATCCAAAGTTTTTAAAAATTTATATATGAACTCATCTGATATTTGTTCCTCAGGTATGCCATACCATTGAGCCAATCTAAATCTTACACCATTTATGTAAGTATTTATATTTATGTTGCAGGTAAAAGGACTTCCGTCCTTTACCTTGCATATATCTCTATATTGTTCTAATGTTAACATATTATGCCACCTCCTTAAAGTTATTAAATCTTGTTGTTAAGTAATCACCTATACAAGTATTATCTAAGTTCGTTGTTTTTAATAATCGGTTCAAATTCTTTTGTGTTACTGTGTATGGTCTACATAATAAATCTATTTTTTCTTCGCTTTTAGCATTGTCTAATAATTGATACATTAATATTATCCAAGCTTCCATTTTATCGAACTCAGTTGTTCCTCCATGTTGTCTTATTTCTATTGTCCCGTATTTTATATAACTTCGTAGGTTTACCTTGCGATATCTTGTACTTAGTAGATATGATATATCACTTATACTTGTTACCCAGTCTTGATTAATCTTTACTAAATCATCTTTTCTAAGAGGTTTACAGTACTCATTTCTACGTCTACTAGGTGGTACTAAGTAATTTATAACATTTTGATAATTATAGTATAAGTTTAAAAAGTTCTTACAGTTTTGCACTGTAAAATCAGCTATATCAAAATGTACATGAGTTCCACAACTTTTATCCACTTTAGCTCCACAACTATTTAACACTTCATATACTTTTTGAAGTTCGTCTAAACCTTCATCTCCGTATAGTATCGGACTTACAAGTTCTAAGCCTCTATATAATCCAGTATCTTGTGAAGTAACACTTGCATCTGTTGTAAGTTTCCATTGAGGTATAACTTTATGAGTATATCCACTAAAATCTGCTACTGATATACCTGCTGCTCTAAGTTTTTCTATAACTGTTACATAGTTTGCACCAAAGAACTCAATTTCAACACCAAATTTTAAATCTCTCATTATTAACAACTCCTCTTTTATCTTTTATTAAGATAATTATATCACTACTCATATAATTAATCAAGTATTTTAAATAAAAAAATTCCTACATTTATTATGTAGGAATTCTTATAAATTTATACGTATCTAACAAATTCTAAATATTTTTTATTTACCCAGTAGTCAGCTTTTCCTCTACACCAAGTACCGCCATCAACTTCTTTTTCTTCAACTATTGTTATTGCTACTCCTTTATCTATTGTATCAACTACGTCATATTTTACTCCAGGTCCTTTTCTACAATTAAGTCCGTTAGTAGTGCAACGTGCTATATATTCTTTAAATTTAGTATCAGGTTTGGATTCTTCTTTTTTAGGTTCTTCTTTGCCATTTACATATTTCTTTACATCGTTTATAAAATGAGCAAAGCCTTTAGGTGAGCATCCATAACCCCAAAATGCAGTACCTGGACAAGTTTTCGCACTTCTACTAGCACTATATTTTCCTAAGTAAGTTCCACCAGCAGTAAACCAACAGTGGGGTCTTATGTGTGTAGTGTTTACTGGAATATGGAATCTCTTACATAATTCGCCATATAGATATATTACTGCTTTCTTTTGTGCAGCAGTCATTTTATCATGACCTTTGTCAAAACATCCATAAATCTCAATACATATGGCATTCTCATTCCATTTTTTAATACCAATTGGAGTGGAGTTTAAATTACGTCCAGTTGTTATTTTACCGTCTGGGAATACGTTGAAGTGTTGTGCAATATAATGTCCATGTCCATCACTATCATGCCACTTGCTTTTACCGTAAGAATCCAAGGACTCAGTACGTCCAAAATGTGGTTCGGAAAATACTTTTTTATCAGTTTTTTCCCATGTTGAATAATTTGGTAAGTCCATATGATGTACTTGTAATTTTGTTATTGTTCTGCTTACGTGTTGTTTTGCCAACCAATTTTTAACATCTTTTTGACTTTCCAATAATGTAAAGCCATTTTTAGTTTTCATTATTATACCACCTCTTTATTTTCTATTATGGTTTTGGCACAAATATTTTACTAACTCCATTTATTGTTACAACTAATTCACCTGCATCATTAAAACTAAATTGAGGTAAATTAGAAACTTTATCATCTACATATTTCTTAGTAGTTAAATCTTTATCTTCAGTAGGTGTACCTTCTTGAGATAATTTACCTGCATACCAAGCATTACCTTGCCAATCTAAAGTATGAGCATTGTGTCTATTATTTTTACCTGTACCATTACCTACTATATGGGCATAAACACCATTTGAATCTACTACATTATATTTGCCTTGTACATGTTGATATTGTGACGCAGCTTCGGTAAAACATCCTTCTGAATGGCTACGCTGTCCAGAAGCTACTGTATAATAACCTTCAGCATGCGAACCTTGTCCTGATGATTCACAAACTATACCTTCAACGTGTGAATATTCTCCAGTAGATGCAGATTTAAAACCTTCGGCATGAGAATAACTAGCATTTGCTACTGTAAGTCCACCTTCAGCATGGGCGCCCGGAGCACTTGCAGTTGTTTGTATACCCATTGCAAATGTGAAATCATTACTTGCTGTATTTTTATATCCTATTGCTGCGCTACCTGTCCCGATATCACCTATACGATTAACGCTAATAGAATTTAATATTTCTAAATCTTTTGGCATTAAATAAGTCGGTATATATTCTATATCCATTTTTAATATTTGTATTGTTGGTGGAGCAGCTAATAATTCATCGCTTAATTTTATTTCATAAGCACATTTAGTATTATCAGTATAATATTTAGTGTTATAGCCCATTTTATTCACTATTGATATTGAAAATCCATCACCAGTTACTATTATTGTTTCATATATTTGATCATTACCTGGCATATTATTTATACATAACGCTCTATATCTAACGCCATTAACTATTACATGATATTCCTTGCCTACCTCTAAGTAAGTAACATTATTACTTTCATATGTATACGAATTATTACTAAAAGAACTAACCATAGTTGAAGTATCAATAGTCTCGCCAATAGTTTCACTTTTAATATAACCTATTCTATTATCATCTACATATTTTTTAGTAGCTGGATTATAGTCATTAGTAGGTGTATATTCTTGCGTATTTCCTATTTTTAAATATCCATATAAACTTTTTTCTAGTGTTTTAGTACTTTTTGTATACGTATACTTATTAGCACCACCTAATATAAGTATAAATAAAGTATCAGTATTTCTTGCACACAATATAAAATCATCTCTAGTCATAGCACCACCAACAAGGGCTATTTCTGTTTCGCTACTATCTTCATTTGTATAAATAAATGAGAATCCATATACATTGGCATATTTATTTGGTACAAAGTATTTTTTATATGTTCCCATATTATTACAATTAACATATATACATTTATTAGTTTCATCCATTCTCAATATAGGTAATTGTTCAAGTAATATATTATCATCTACATATTTTTTAGTAACTAAATCTTTATCCTCAGTAGGAGTACCTTCTTGAGATAATTTACCTGAATACCAGGCATTACCTTGCCAATCTAAGGTATGGGCATTAGAATTTTTACCATCCTCACCATTACCAACTATATGTGCATAAGTACCATTTAAGTCTTCTATATTATACTTACCTTGCACGTGTTGATTTTGAGAAGAAGCAATAGTACTAACGCCTTCTGCGTGAGAATTTTCTCCCGAAGCTGTTGTACAATTACCTTCGGCATGAGAACAATATGCTGAAGCAGTCGTACTATCACCTTCGGCATGCGAAGATTCACCTGAAGCTGTTGTATATTTACCTTCTGAGTGAGAATTTTCTCCTGAAGCAGTCGTACTATCGCCTTCTGCATGTGAATAATAATTTGAAGCAGTTGTAGAACTGCCTTCAGCATGAGAAGCAACACCACTAGCTATTGTATTACTACCTTCAGCATGTGAACAATTACCTGAAGCAGTTGTACCACTACCTTCAGCATGCGCATCATCACTTGTCGCTTGAGTACTATCACCTTCTGCATGTGAAGAATTACCTAAAGCTTGAGTACTATCACCTTCTGCATGTGAACAATCACCTGAAGCTTCTACATGCATACCTACAGCACTACTTCCTGCTCCTATATCTCCTACTCTTCCTAAACTTATACTATTTTGTAATACTAAATCAGTTTCTAAATATTTACTATCTAAATATTTAACTTCTTCTTCGTAAATAACTAAATCAGTAAAAGTATTAGTAGTAATATCATTTTTACCTAGTTCAATAAGTAACATTATATTTGTTGAATTCTCAAATGCTTGTATACTATAATTGCCAATACTACATACAATACAATTACCAATTTCTTCACTTACTAATAAAGTACATAATTTTTTACTACCTAAGAATTCTATATAATATCTTCTATCTTTATTAATAGAAACATTATTTACAGTAATATTATCATTTAATGTTATATCCTTAGCAGGTACAGTAGCTAATACCTTACTAGAAATAGTGTGAGGCAAATTACTGTCTTGGCTTTTTATGGCTTTGGTATTAGTGTCTAGTGCTTCCTCAAATTTATTAACCAATTGTGCAGATAATATATCGCCATCATTATGGATTTCTCTAATATAATTACCTTCACTATCAAAAGCATTTTTTATCTCACCACTCGCTAAACTACTCAACCCTAGCACTGCTCTACCCATAATTGCCTGATTATCCACAAGTGGCTCACATACATGTAACTGTTGTTTTACAATAGGCATGGAAATCATACTTGTTTTGTCGGCATCCAATAATGATATTTGGAAATCATATTCACCTAATTCAATAGGGTCATTTATAAGGTCGTCTGTTATTGTAAGTACTGCCACTCCATCTTGTGTAGGTTGTATTGCAAAAGTATATTTTATCTCATCACTTCTATATAATCTTATTTGGAAATAGGCTGCATTAGTTTGTGCTATAATATTATTTAAATCACTTTTATCAAATTTGTATCTGTTATTTACAATTGAAAAATGCAACTCAATATTTTTATCTAGTCTAAATAAATATATATCTTCATCAAGTGTGGCATTATTTTTATTGATTGTCATAATACATTTCTTATAAATCATTGTAGCTTTTCCCTCCTTTCATTATTTATGTTTTATTCCGTCTAATCCTTTTGTTGAGTTATCATTCCATATACCTAAGAAAGCAGTAATTATTGCCACTATTGCCACTGGATTATTGATAATACCTTTTAGTGCTTCAATAAATAGTGGCCAACTAGTTAATTGATTAAAATCAACACCACTCGCACTGAATATAAGTGCCACTACAGATAGATAGAAATATGGATTTCTAAGTTTTGGATGATTTAATAAAAATTGTTTCATGTGTAACACCTCCTAAAATAAAATATTGCTTATCACTGTTAGAATAATACTGAACATAGCTAGACCTAAAGAAGTCCATAATCCTTTATTTGCCTTTTCATGCTCAACTAAAGTATTCCTTACATATTCTTCCAGTTTGCTATTTCTATTTTCTAAACCTTTTATTACTCGTTCCTGTTCTCTAGTTTGTGCTTCAATTAAGTCCAATCTACTTGCTAATCTTTGTTCATTAATACTGTCTAGTTTGGCATTGATTGTTGCCACATCCTCAATTAATTTTAATAACAATTCTTGCACCTTTTCATCACTCATACATTCACCTACTTTTTAGGTGGACTCTGTAGCTCCTCCAATTGCTTTTTAAGTTGTTCCACCTGTTGTTTATAAATCTCACATTGAGCCTCAGTCATCACCTTCTTTTCAATGGCATCTGCCAATTCTCTTTTGTAAATCGCATTTAATAAATTTAAAGCATCCATTGTATTACCTCCTATATATCATGTTTCATATTGTATATTAGTTAAAAAAGGACTAGATTAAACTAGTCCTTTAAATTTTATTCGGTATAAGTAACTTTCATTGTTACACTACCTGAACATACTGCATAACTACTAGAATTATAAGCAGACTGAATACCGAATCCTTTTATAGTACCGTCTGAAAGCGCATTAAGTATAGTACTATTAGTTATAGTTAATTTACCAGTATCACCAACTGCAATTTTCACACTTCCACAACTTGAACCGTATGAAGGTTTTCCACTCGGTCTACTTGTATAGTTATGAGTTTTAACTGCTATTGGAACTGCTGCATAAGAACCACCGGATATTCTCTTAATTGTAAGTTCTATTTTACTAATACTCTTACCTTTAAATTGGTTGAACTGAGTACCGAAGAACCAACATCCATTACAATCGCCGTAACCATAATCACCCTGTCTTGCAGTATTATCTTTCTTCCAGTTGTTATATACTGAACTTCTATAAGTATCACCACTGTTAGATTTTATCGTTACAGTTTTTGTAGTTGTTGGAGTAGGAGCTGGGTTGCCATCTGTAGTTTGATTACCCCCTTCATATGTAACACTAGTAGGGGCTATTATTTGACCTGGTGAACTTACATGAGTATTGGATTTATTACCTCCACATTGTGGACTGTTTGCTATTGTAATGCAGCCTCCACTTACTGCTTCGAATCCATACTGACTACATACACCACTTGAACCTGCGGCGTGTATTCTTCCTCCTGCATTTGCTCTAAAACCTATATCACAATTGATAAATTGTAAATCTTTATAATATCCAGTCGCATAGGAATCACAAGCAACACCAACAATTGTAGTAGCACTACCGGAAGGATTATCACTACCATATATTTTTAAGCTATAAGCATTAATGCAGGAACTTTCCTGTCCAACCAAACTAGCCGTTCTACTGGCAACTGCACAACCTGTACTTGGATGAATTACACCAGTTCTTGCAGTTTCAAATTTCATATAGCCTCCATATACATACACTTTAATGCTACTCATATAATTTCTAATCCATCCATATACAGTATTGCCATCTAAATATAAATTAATTCTGCCACTCGAAAAATATCTAATATCTATATTTTCATAAATATCTTCTTGTATCCATATATTTACTACTTTTCCATTTAGGAACTTAGGTAAGGCTTCTAATGCTCCAGTTACTGTGGCAAACGATACACCATCATATAATTCATTGTCATCACTACCACCACTATTAATTGATATTTGAATGTCATCTTCCAAAGTACTTGGGTACTGAGCACTATTTATTTTGTTGGCAGTGATTGTATCGGCAGTAAGTTCTCCCTCAACTGAGAAACTATCTCCGATAACCTCAGAACCTTGTATTTGAGCACCGACTATATTACCTTCACTATCAACACTAAATGTATTACTTTGATTTCTAAAAGTACTCCCTACTATAGTTGCTCCAGTAATAGTTTTACCATCAATAGCTCCGTCAACTATCATATCTCCATTTACTTTTACTTGCTTAGTTATAATCGCTAACATCTCATCTGTTAGGGTCATTGAACTTGCACTATTACCTCTAACCATCCAAGAAAATCTATCGGCCAATTGTTCATATTTTGTTTCATTAGCTTTTATTACTGAACTTTTGGTAATTGATGCCACTGGGATAGTTTTATTCACAGTTGATTTTCCTTCTATATTAATAGTGACGTGTATTTCTCCTGCATTGCCAGTCGCAGTAAGGAGAGTGATAGTTTTATAATCACTCTCTAGTTTTGCAGTACAGTTAGTGGTATCTGTTATAGTTACTTTGTACTGACCTTTGATTGGAGTTGTATTAACTGCGACTAATGGAGTAGTTCCATTGTATATATCAATTCTAGTATTTTTACTAGTTTGTTCTACCACAACTTTATTAACTGTTGTAGTAAACGTATTACTATAAATCTCACTCATTATTAACCACCTCCTAGCTTGTTTTAGTTAAATTACAATATGATAAATATTTTCGTGGGTCATAACATCCATATCTTATTTTAGTAGTTTCAGCAACAAAAGTATATTTAGTATTATAATCACCTGTAGTAGTAAATAACTCTTTAACAAAGTTATCATTATCATCATAAGCATAACACCATACCCATGTAGCATCCATTTGTAATGAATAGTGTGCACCTTTCTCAACTGTTACTGGATTGACTGTTGCCCAGTCATCTGTACTATTAACTATCTTATGTGTACTATTATCCACTTTTTTACCAAAGGTCATATTTCCAATAGTACCTGGTTCAGGTTCAGGTGTAGAAATTGCTTCGGTATCTACAAGAACAGAAACATCGCCGGTAACATTTGGTATATTAATTTTATTGCCACTAACAACTGAATTACTTACATCACTACCGCCCATCATGCAAGATATTGTATTTACTTTATATCCATTATTAGCGGTAATAGTAGTAGAATAACTAGAACCTTCCTTAATTGAAGTAATTGAGTTGGAACTAGTAGAATCATGTAAGTGATAACTGATTGTATAATAAGTATCTGTAGTTCCTCCACCGGAATCCTTAGCTCTTAATACTCCATTAGATACAGTTAATGTAATTTGTTTTGATACACCTGAATGTGAAGTACCTGTAATTATTACTTCACCATTAGCTCCCGCATAACTACTACATAATCCACTGTGGCAAGTTACTAAACTTGTATTATTAGATTGCCATGTAATTGATTTATTAATACAGTTATCATTAAATTTTGGTCTAACAACACAATTATGTGAACTGTCGTTAAAATCTGTAGCCTCTAACTCAAAATCAGATGAATTTTCAACTAGATTATCTGTACTTAATGGATAGTATTTTACCCAATCAACATATTGAGTTATTTCTGTTGTATTGCTATCAGGAGTACCACCACTAGCACCAATTGCTTGGTTAAGTAGAATAAAGTGTGGTATATGGAATGCTCTATTATCAGTAGCACTTGTTCTACTTAATTCATTTCCATCAATAGAGAAAACTAAGCTACCATCTGTATTCCATTCCATAGCAAACTCATGCCAATCACCAGTAGGATAATTATCATACCATACACGGCCGCTTTCTTCTTTTTCATTGAAGAATGTACCACAAGTTAGTTTGCCATTATAAAATTCCATTACATCAAATTCACCACAATATGCCCACCATTCACCTAATGTATCAGGGCTACCATTTTCTTTATAACCAAATTCAAAACTGTCACCTAAAGTCCAAAATGCGCCAAAAGAACCATTCCAATTACATGCTCTAACTCTAGCAACTATCTTACCATACATGAAAGCAAAATGACCTTTAGAGATAATTGATGCAGATGTCCAAGAACCATCGCTCGCTTTTTTACCTCTTAGTGCTAATATGCCATCATTGATTTCAGCGTTAGTATTTGTATATCTTTGAGTTTCATTATTTCTAACATAACCTAATTCATATCCCCATTTATTTGAGTCTACACTACTGCCTGAGAAGTCATCTATTACATAAGCACCAGTAGAATCTAGTAATGAGCTTGAACTTGAGCCATTTTCTTTTAATGTACCTGTGACTGCAGTACTTGAATCGCCAGTAGCACATATTAATATTTTAGTTATATTTGCTGGTACAGTAAATGTATATGATAACTCTTTATTTGACCAGTCATCTGTGTTGCCTTCGGTAAATGATACATAAGAATTTGATGAATTATAATAACAAATACATACATAATTAGCTTTATTAAGATTTATAGTATAAGATTTACCAGCAGTTACACTTATATAATTTAATGTACTATAATATGTTCCATCTGTGGTATCTGTAATTACACCATCATCAAGTCTTTTATATTGAGTAAAAGTTAATCCGTCTTTAGTTGCTAAAGTGACTGTGAATACATTACTTGTCTTAGTAGTACCTTTAGCAGTTGTAACTCTTATAGCCATTTGGTAAGTTCCTGCATTAGCCTTATTATCATGCTTGAATCTATAACGTGTGCCACTGGATTCCACGTCGCTTGTTTTATCGTAGAATGTATTTCCGGCATCCCATGATACTTCATGTTTTGCTACTGCAATATTCGTATCATATTCAATATAAAATTCTGTTTTTTCAGTTTGTGTTATGTTTGCAATATTACTTATAGTTAATGTTTCCGGTGTTACTGGAATTGCTTCTGTTGTAACAGTGATAGTTATATCACCAGTAACATTTGGTATATTAATATTACTTCCTCTAATAACAGTATTACTTATATCAGTTCCACCCATTACAACTTTAATATTTTTTACATTATAGCCTTCATTAGCGGCCACAATAGTTGAATAGCTAGAACCCTTTTTAATAGATTTAGTTGAGTTACTACTTGTTGCCTGATTTAAAGTGTATGTTATAGTGTAGTATGTATCGGTAGTTCCTCCTCCACTCTCAGTATATACACATTTTAACTTACAATTACTATAAGTTCCATTATCCCAGTTACTAATATTAAAAACGGCACTAGACTTAGTAAAGGAAGTGGCACTTATATAAGTACTACCTCCATCTTTACTAAGTAGAATGTCGGAGATATTAGTAACATCGGTTGTAAAATTCACGGTCAAAGTATCTCCAGATGTACTGGGATTACTTGATACAGTTATTGTTGCCATATAAACACCTCCATTTATTCACAAGTTGTTACTATACACTCTTTACTAAGTATTATAGTATATCCATCTTGGTTTTGAATTGACTGCTTAACTTCGTCTAACTTATCTTGTGTTGCATACGTATTACTTACTTCCATTTTAAAACCATCTAATGATTGTTCCAATTTTGCTTGTTTACTAGTTACTACTTTTACTTGTTCTGCCACTTGTTCTAATGTTGGAGTTGTATAAGTAGTTGATGTAGGATTTTGCCATACTAATTTATATCTTAGCCATAAGTATTTATTTTCTGTTACAGCAGGCATACTCTCAACCCAACTACCTCCAGTTTGTGTTGTGTTACTAGTAGATAAATACCATTGTGGAGTTGAGTTCGTTAATGATTGTCCCTTATCACCAGGTTTACCATTATCACCTTTAAACTTACTCCATGTGTAGTCAGTTTTATTTGTACTCTCAGTAGATGTTGTTTTATTAATAGCAATACCTATATATTTTGTTGTATCTTTTGGAGTATCGTATAGTCCTGTTCCGTCTGCGTTATCACTATATTTTATCCAAGTATAATAAGTTTTACCATCTTTACCTTGTTCACCTTGAACACCTTGGTCACCTTTATCTCCTTTGATTAAACTCCATGTATAATCAGTAGGTGTATTGCTCTCTGTAGATGTTGTTTTGTTATAAGCAAAACCTATATAAGTTTTACCAGTTGGGTCATTACTAATACCACTACCATTTATATTATCAGCATATCTAATCCATGTGTAATAAGTTTTACCGTCTTCACCATTAGTTCCAGGTATACCTTGTAAACCTTGGTCACCCTTATCACCTTTCGCTCCTTGCTCACCTTTTATCTTACTCCATGTGTACGCAGTAACAGACTCACTGTCTTTATTATTTGTATCAGTATAAACTCCTATATAAGCTCCAGGAGTTTCACCTTTGTTTGCAGTAAAAGTTTTACCTGCATCATCACTATATTTTATGTGTAGATAATAAGTTTTACCGTCTGTACCATTAGTTCCAGGTATACCTTGTTCACCTCGTTCACCTTGTTGACCTTCAAATCTACTCCATGTATAAGCTTTATAATCAGTGCTATCATTTGGATTATAATCAACATATGTACCTATATAAGTACTTGGAGTTTCACTCATTGGATTACCATTCGCATTGGCACTATATTTTATATGGAAATATGTTGTCTTACCATCTTTACCTGGTGTTCCTGGTGTACCATCTTTACCAGGTGTACCATCTTTTCCTGGTGTACCTGGGATACCTTGCTCACCTTGTTCACCTTGTAAACCTTGTAGTCCTTGTGGACCCTGTTCACCTTGTGGCCCTTGAATACCTTGCTCACCTTGTGGTCCTTGTATACCTTGTGAGCCTTGTTCACCTTTATCTCCTTTATCTCCCTTAGCGCCTTGAATACATACTGGTGTTGAGTATGTTACACTACCATCACCTTGAGTGTATTTTATTCTTTGCCATATATATTTTCCACTTTCCCATTCAGGAGTAGTTTCTATCCAACTACCTCCAGTTTGAGTAGTATTACTTGTAGATACATAGTACTGAGATACAGTCTTTGTTAATGTTCCTTTAAAACTAGTTTCTAATTTACCTATTGCAGTTGTATGTTTATTTACAGTATCTACAGTGCTGTTATATTCATCTTTTAGTTGAGTAACAGTTCCGTCTGTTTTAGTGATAGTTGTATTACTAATTAATTGACTAATTTGACCTTGTGCTATACCTATATTAGTTGTATTGGTAGATACCTGCTCAATAACACTACTTAAATCTCCACCGATAGTAACATCTTTTATAGTTTCAACTGTCTTCTTAAGTTGGTTAAATGATACATCTAAAGTTTGGTCAGTATCACTAAATTTTATTTGACTTGCTTTTATAGTATTAGTGTTATTATTGATATTACTGATAACACTACTAATATCTAATTTACTACCACTTATATTGGCATTGTCTGCCACTTTACTATCAACTATTAATCCATCTTTTATCGCATCACTTGATTGAATACCATTCTGATTAATAAGTTGACCTTTACCAGTTTCATCATATAATACAAAAGTAAAATTACCTTTAGCATCTTTTCCTATTTGAATACGTACATTACCTTTGCTATCTTTAAATTGTTGAAGATTACCTTGTAATAACATAGAGCCATCATCACTCTGAATATTTACATTGTTAGTATTAATTGTACCAGTATTGATTTTATTCGCACTTACAGTATCTATCATGGCATCTTTTATAAGTGCATCTGCTATAGTAACTTTACTAGCAGTAAGGTTTAAGGATTGTATATTATCCATAGTAAGATGACCACCAATTAAGGTTTGTATTTCTGCCACTGTAGCTTTTAAGTTTGTTATAGTGGCGTTAATGGCATCTAAATCACCGACTTTTAAGTTATCAATTTTGGCGTTTATAGCTGTAAAGTTATTTGTTGTAAGGTCTTTGAATTCTCCATAATCTGCTTTTATCTTTTGTGCCTCTAACTCAACTACTTTTAATTTTGGAACGCTTTCTCCGTCTAATAATAGATTACCTTCATCATCTATATATAGCCATGGAGCCTTTCCATCTTTTGTAAGTGTTTCTAATAGTTCTTGTAAGTTTTGTGGAATTTTAGTATCAGGGTCAGTTTCTAATACTTTTGTATCAGGGTCACCACATAAATCAGTTATTGTTTGTTTAGCAGTTTCCATATTGTTAGTTGCGTCTTGTAATTCTGCACTCATCTCCTCTGTCATTTCTTCTGTACTTAATGCCTGTGTTAATACAGCAACAATTCTATCCATGGCCTCGTTATAATCTTCTCCAGCCTGTTGAATATCTCCTATCTTGGCGTCCTCACATTCTTCATCTTCTATACCCTCAACTTGTACATCAATTCTATCTTGGTCATCTTCTACAGTGTCAGGTACTTCATAATACGTATCATCTTCTGTAGTATCGTCAGAAGCAGCTACAGTAGCTACTTCTGATTCCTCTGCAAATTCTTCCATATCATCATCTAATGTTGGCCATATAATCATCTCACCGTCATCATCATATATCGGTCTATCAACGTGTTCTCGTCCATCATCCATCATGTAAATCCCTCCTATCCAATCATAAATCTACCAACAAATAATATATTTTTACTTGATAAACTTTTTACTTTTACTTTTCTGAATACTCCGTTTGTCAATCCATTTGTACATTCAAGTGCCACATAATCACCATCTTTGTCTTTTTCAACTACTATAGCTGTATGTGATATCGCCATGAATTCACCATTATTTTTACTGTCAGCGTCCATAAATATAATATCTCCAATTGCTAAATTCTTAAATGTTTCTAAGTCTGCCACATCTACTACCCAGTTTTTCTGTACAAAATATTTTCCTATATTAGCTTCATTTCTAGTACTTGGTATCGCCCAGCTCACACTATTATTTCTATTATTATCCGCTTTTTTCTCATTTCCATATGGTGATTTTTCATAAGTCCAGCCAGTTAATACATAATTAAGAAAACAACTATCATCTATTTGATATTTTCCATTTACTTTCCACTTACTGATATTCTCAGCTGGATTCTTGAAGTCACAAGGTGTAGTAGAATTATAACTGAACTTACTATTATTTTTATAATAACTATCAGCTATTTTAACTAGGTCTGAGGAATATTTAAAAAGAGGCTGTGCATAATTACTACCTTTTTTCTTAGCTCCAACACTTCCAAGATATGCCTTATCGCTAATAGTAGTATCAGGATTATAGTATACAGATACAATATAAGTAGTATCTGCTTTTGGTAATAATACTCCATTTTTACAGTCAACACCTTCCAAATATACCGTGTCAGGTTGTATTAGCTTAAATCCTTTGGCAGTAGTAAATATAATACGAGCATAGTAACTATCATTATAATTAGTGGATGAAGTTGCTGGCACTCTAAATTGTAATTTTGTTAGTGGTTTATTGTAAGTATATACACGTTGACTATCTAACATTTTATTACTTGTAGCACTGTTACTCTCCCATTCTGCTCCTTCTCCAAAGTATAATATCTTTTCCTTATATTTCTTGTAGTAAGTCTGAGTAGATGCTTCATCCTTCATTCTATACCCGTCTGTAGTAAGACTACTAAGCCAGTAATATCTATCAGTGGCATCACACATATCCTTTGGTTTTCTTAAGAATATTACGTATTTTGTTTTATTGCAGTAATCCAACATCATATTATTAAGTGAGTCTATTGCTTCATTCATTTGTTTGTAGTTGCCTGATTGAGAACTTCTTAAACGAGCTTCCTCACATACAAATATAGGTTTCTTTGGGTATTTAGTTAATAGTGCTTTTATGAGAGATATATAATCTTCCACAACGTTATCTACATTATCCCCTAGTGCAGGAACTCCAAATGCCAACATTACATGACTGACAGTTTTAGGATATGGAGTTTTGTCTGTAACTCCATTTACTGTAATATTAGTAATAAGTTTTCCACCTTCTACAAAGTCTTTAGGAGCTGCACTGTTAAGTCCTTTAAATGTAACTTCATAAGTTAGCCCGTCATCATCATCTACAATGTCTTTTGGGGGTGTTGGCTTAGTAGCTGATTGGTTTTTAACTTTGGCTTCCTTGTCCGCCCTTGCTAAGTCCCAAGGTCTAAGTATTATGCCATGTGTATACCAGTGAGTCATACTACCTCTTGAGCTATATGTTATACTCATGTCTTCATATCTTATAGCTCTAGGCCATTTATAAGGTGCACTAGCATGAGCTATCATACGTTTACCATTTACTTTTCCGCAATATACTACTACGTGATGTGTGCCACCACTAGCATATTTAGAGGAACCTCCAGACTTTGATGCCCAACTAACGGTTACACTTGATGGAACTGTGGCATTACTTAACATTATTAAATCCCCAGGTAGTAATTCATTAATTGTTGTACTTGTTAGTTTCTTTAATGTATAGCCACTGTATTTACAAGCACTTTTAACTAAAGTCCCATATGAACAGTTGGCTCCACCATATTTGGCAGTTACACTTCTAAGACCTGCATATAAGTAAGCACATGAACTAAGAGAAGAACATACATAACAGTATGGATTTTTAATACCATTTATAGTTCCACTTACTTTATGTCTTTTGCTATCATCGTAGATACAAGAGCCTGCATAGTAAGTAGCTTTTTTATACTTTTGATGTAAGTCACATATTTCTCTAGCCTTATTGACTATTTTCTTTCTTACATTTTCTGCAACGCCTTTTTTAGTAGTAGTGTTATCACTTATGCTCCATGTAGGTGCATTTTTAACACTTGCTGCCCTAGTCATAGCAGATTCTGTTGATACTGCAGTAGCTTCGGCACTTTTATTTGATGTAGCGGGTTTTACTGCTCCATAACCTCTTTTCTTACCTTTTTCATCAATACAGTATGGCAATTGACCGTCTACTACTTTGTACCATCTAAGGTAACATTCAATATTAGTAGCAGTTCCGGCGTGTTTATTTTCTACATACCATTTTCTACCACCGGCCCATGCAGCCGTACCTTTCTCTAATTCTTTGAAATATAAAGATTGTACTTTTGAACTTTGCACTGTATATCCATATTTATTGACCCAAGATAAACCATTTTTCATTGCAACGTATCTACATATCAATAAATCACATCCATATAGACCGAAGTTATAACCAACCAAGGCTGCAAATATGTTCCATTTAAAACGTTTTAATGATTTTCTAAGTTCATTACAACCAAACATTATCTGGTTACATATAGCTTTATCCACTGTTACACCGTTTATTCTTTTAGTTCCACAAGATTTAGGTTTCATATTAGAGTAACTTGGTGTAAAGTATTCAACTTTACCATCTAAATATTCAATCTTTTGTTTTTTATTAAAATATGTGTCCCTTTCACATTGCATAAGTCCATATCCTCCACCACTATACTTAGTAGCGTCATATGGGTTGGCACTAGACTCGGCATATATCATAGCATAAACTAGTTGTGGGTCAAGTCCAAACTTTTTACTATAATATTCAACTGGAGCGTATATTTTCCAATGATTAGATTTACTTCTCATATTTTTTAAATCGCTATATTTATCACTCCATTTACCTAGTCCAAATCCTGCATAATAATCTACGGCTGCTTTGTATTGTTTTGCAGTTTTACTACTATCTTCTTTTTTATCAGGTTGTGGTTGAGTAGTAGGTGTTTTACCTTTTATTTCTCCACATTTGTATTTTATACAGTCATGAATTCTACTATCTCCTATCCATAATCCATTGTCTATTTTCTTTATATTTATAGCTCTATAATCTTCTGTGTCCTCACTTATTTTACTTGTATCATCTCCAGGTTTTACTGGGTCAGGCACTACTTTGTCTGTATATTGTTTAATAAGTTGGTCTATTAATTTCTTATCAACACCTAGTTGATTTAGATAATTTCTAATAGCAAGTAAATCACTAGCAGTCAATTTACCGTGTTTCTTTATTATATCCACAACATCATTGACAATGTCATCTTTACTAAGAGACTTCATTTTACTACGTATTTGTTTGTAGTTACCTAAAGTTATACTGTTTTTAGTTCTGTCAGTAAAACTGATTTCAAATTTTGTAATACGTGCTTCTAACTGAACTGGAGGATTAAATTTTCTACTGACAACATAGTTAGTATCACCAATATCAATTTCCTCATAATCTCGTTCGGTCATATATACTGGTATCTCATAACTGAATTTAGTTTTATTCAGTTCTTTTAATTTCGCATACCCTTCATGAATTAATGTATATATATCTTCTGCATCACTTTTATATTTCATCAATACATATTTACCACCATTATTCAACATTGCATGTGCTTGCTCATCAAATATATAGTTTTGTCCAAGAGGTTTGTCGGTTGGGTCGCCTTGTTCTTTTTCCCATTTTACATCACTAATAGTAAGACCATTTTTACCTACTGGAATAATACCACTACAAAAATTTGTGATATCTCCAGTACGTTTCATGCCATAACTATTTCTATCACTCTCAAATCTTTTATATCTTTTAGTTCCTCTCTCACCATTAGCAAAACAATCTACAAAGAAATTAAACTTACCACGTTTTATATCTACTGGCACTGTTCTAAATTGCCACTCACATTCATATAAAATTGAAGTGGCATTTTGTATTACTGAATATACACTAGTAACCTCTGTAGCTTCTACCCTAAAGGCTTCCTCATCTAATGAAGGACTTACATAGCCAACTTTATAGTTAGTATCCATTAGTATAGTTTCCAATAATTTTGTCGCATTTCCGTCTGCCACAAATTTATCCACATAACTATTATATAATTCAATACCAATAAACTCTGCATAAACTGTAATAGTCACATCATCTATATGCTCAATACTAGTGGTTTTCTTAATCTGCATAAGTTTAAAGTTATCTTGCCAATAAAATCCAATATAGTTACCTTCTAAAAATATTGGTTGGTCTTGATAACTTACTTTAAAGGAGGCAGTATAAGTCTCTGCCCCCGTTATAAGTTCACTAGTATAAGTGTCATCATACACTTTTATGTTATTGGTATTTGTGGTATTTATTAGTTTTAATAGTTTTTTCGTATTGTCAAATATATATAAGTTTTTAATCATTTAAATACCTCCTATTCACTAGTTAAATTTAAATTCTCAGCTGGAGTACTTCTATCTTCATCTACTACTCCTAACCATTTTTCTCTTATTAATACACCTAGACTCGCAGATGTATCATCGCTAACTACTTGTAATGTTGTTTCACCTTCATCTACAGTAAAATATGAACTACCAATATCTACTAAATCATTTCTCAGCTCATTGTTTAAATAGCAATCACCATTCTCAAAATCCAAGTCTAATTTATCACCTGACTCAAAGTATTTTATATTAGAAATTTCTTCGCTCTCAGGATTCAATTCATATACTTTTATATCACTAATACCGACTCCACAAGCATTTTCTAACTTATCTGCCATTGTTCCTAGATATATAGCTAAGTAACTTAATGGTTCTGTAGAGTACTCACTACTACGTTTATTGTTTGCCGATACAGACTGAGTAAATGTTCCATCATCATTCTTCTGTACTTGAGCACTATATACGTAGTATTTACCAGTTTTCTTCCTAGTTAATGTAAAGTAAGCATTGGCATCATTCCAGCTACCATACTGACCGCTCATGTAATGGTTAGTAACAGTTTTACCATTAGCATCAACTGTTTTGTCTGTATATTCTTTTGGTGTAGTGTTACTTGTTTTTAATATGGAATTTTTACTCACGCTCACCTCTGCTTGGTTATACTCAAAATATTGATTAATATCGCCTAAATATAATCTGAATATCTGAGTACCGTTTATATCGAATCCATATACCTCAGCTATTCCTGTCTTATGGTCTGCATATGCAGGGTCGTCACTATAATCAACACTATTATCTACTCCCGCATAACCTTTAAGATTGTCTACATTTACATATCCATAATGGTTTTTACCATTCTTATCTTTCCAAGGTTTATATATTCTGTAGAATTTTACTGTTTGTTTACTATTATTAGAGTCTGTGTATGTATATGTATAAGTTCTTTGTATTATTCTAAGAGCAGTGCCATATGGTATAGTACACTCAACTTTACTGCCTAAATTAGGTTTCGTATATACAACACCACTAGCTCCAGTTAGTGTTTTCGTTGGAACTAATAACATATTAGCCACTGTAAAAGTTTGTACTGTACTTTTAGAATTGTCTTTTACTTTTTTCTTTAGATATTTTGCATATACATAATATGTCTTAGTTTTATATTTTATCTTTGCCCATCCATTTTGTATAGTAACCTCTGTTAATTTTGTTCCCTTTGGGATAATCCCCTTAGATGTGTAATTAGTTCCCGGTCCGGTTCTGTAATTAAGTCCATTGGCAGTTACTTCATAGTAATAAGATTTATCTCCAGTTACAACAGTTTCGTTAACCTTCTCTTGCTCACTCTTAATATTATTTGGGTCACCATTTATACCACTTGACCTACATTGCATTCTCACCATTACTTTAAAGTCATCTATGTTCTTACTTAATGCGATACGGGCACAGGCACCCTTTATTTTTTCTGAGCTATTACCTAATTCACTAAGTATAAAACTTTCACCTCCAGATGATATAGTAAAAGAACCATCTGTGCCACGACCTGCATTAATATTAGCTCCGCTCTGAATTAAAGTTCCTACACTTGTACATGGGTCATGTAGTATTAATGTTTGTTCACTCTTTGTTGTGCTTAATTGTAGTTGTGGATAATCACCTACTAATATTTTTTCTCCAGTTTTATTATTTTGTACCTGTGCAAAATGTGCATCTGCTCCAAAGCCTATACTTACATATGGTAGTGTGGCTAACTCACCATTGTTCTCAACTACCACAGTCTGTTGGCCATCTTCGGCATTGTATGCCTGTACATTATCACTGTAACTATATGGTGTATGACATATTAATTCTATGTCAGCATACCCACTCATACTATTCTTTTTCTTTACTTTAAGTGCTCCTTTTAACATTCCATAAATGGTGATATTCTCACAAAACTTTATTGGTACTTCTTGTTTTGTATTAAGAATATCATGTAAACATTGAACACGAGTCTTATAGTCTTCCTCAGTATCACCTATTATCACAAGTGAGATAGGAATAGAGACAGGGTCATATTTGGCCCCGTCAAATATCTCACCGTCTCTACTAGATACATTAATAGTATCAATAGATTTTTCAGGTATATATGGTTTCTCTATACTAGTTACTATTGCTAAATCATTTATCTGAGTTCCATTAAAATTAAAATAATTATACATAATCTCTCTCACCTCTAAATCTTTCCTTTTGGTCATTGTAGTAGTCATTGGTTTCTTGTACTGACTTAGCCACCTTTTGTCCCACCACTACTTTGTCCATAAGTATTGGAGTATTAGTATCTTGTAACGCCTTTTTATATTCTTTTCCCATTTCTTTATAGTCGAATTCTTGTTTACTATCTTGCATTGCTTGTGCCATACCTTTTATAGCATAAAGTAAATTACTATCAACTGTGTTTTCACTATTTATATTAATACCAGCTGTACTCATATTAACTTTACCCAAGAATTTATTTGTGTCTATAGTAGTTACTAAGTCTTTGGCATAATCCTTAATAGCTTGTATAGTTTTACCTGCATTCGCCTCAATACCGACAGTTACACCGGCAGGAATCATTTTCCCTACCATGTCTCTAAATACTGTTGATGGGGAATGTATACCCAAAGCATCTTTTGCAGCATTTAAGGCTCTACTTGCTATATTTTGCATTGTGCTAAATAAATTACCAGCCGCATTAGTAATACCAGTAATAATACCGTGTATGATATTACTTCCTATACTCACCATTCTTCCAGGTAAACTACTAATACCATTTATGATATTATCTTTGAATCTCTGTGCAGCTTCTCTACCCTTTTGAGCAAAACTCGCTGCAAAAGATATTACTCTTGAAATTGTTGATACTAGGAAAGACCATACACGACCTGGTAATTGTTGTATGAATGTACTTACACCATTTAAGAATCTACTACCAGCTTGTTGAGCTCTACTTGCCATTTGAACTACCCAACTTCCAACACGACTAATAGTATTTACTAGCCATGTCCATACTTTACCAGGTAATTGTTGAATAAATGTAATGGCATTTTGTACAAATTTACTACCTGCTTCATAGGCCTTTTGAGCCATCTGTCCAACCCATAGTACCGCATAAGCTACTGCATAACATAGCCAATACCAAATAGTTTCAGGTAAGTTACTGAACCAATTTCCTATATTACTTATCATTTCAGGCACAGTTTGAGTAAAGAAGTTTTTTAGTGAATCTATCGCATTACTGGCTATAGTTTTTATATTCTCCCAAAGATTAATCCAAAACTCTTTGAATCCATCAATATTATTCCATGCCCATATAAAAGCAGCTACAAGAGCCGCTATGGCTGCCACGACTAATACAATTGGATTAGCTAATAATACTGCCCATAGACTTTGTAATGCAGGAATTACAGTATCAACTATTATGGGTACAATTGTATCCATTATAACTGATTTAAATATTAAAAAGGCTGTTCGTGCTGCGCCGAATGCAGCTTTTAATATTCCTATTGCTTGCTTCATTTTTAAAAATGCCTGAATACCTTTACCAATAACAAGTAGTATAGGCCCCACGGCTGCAAGTAATAGTGCCAGTGATACTATGACTTGTTTAATAGGCCCCGGTAAGTTTAAGAAGGATTGAAGTAATTTTGTTAGCATACCTACTATCAATGATAGTGGACCAGTAGTATTCCCAATATCAAGTTGTACTGCCTCCCAAGCACTACTCAATTGTTTTAATGCTCCAGTTAAATCTGAGTTCATCATATCTGACATTTTCTTTGCAGTACCGTTACTTTTTTCTAGTTCCTTTGTAAAGTTATCAATACTGTCTGCTCCTGTATTACATAATATACCCATACCTTTTATTGAGTCAGCAGTAAATGTTGTCATAAGTGCTGCCGTCTTCTGAGCATCTCCCATGCCTTCTGTTGCCTTATCTACATCTCGTATAATATCAGTCATACTTCTAAAATTACCATTAGCGTCTTGAACTTTTACTGACGTATTACCTATTTGTATTGCTCCATTTTTCATCTTTTGAGTCATATCTCTTATGATTGCATTTAAGGCTGTACCACCTTCACTACCTTTAAGACCTGCATCTGCAAATTTACTTAAGATTGCAGTAGTTTCTTCTAGTGTCATACCTGCGTTGTGAGCATTAACTGCACAATTCTTAAATGCTTCTCCAAGCATCTCAGTTGTTGTATTTGAGTTAGCTTGTGCATAAGATAGTACGTCTGCCATACGTCCTGCTTGGTCAGCCTCTAATCCGAATGCAGTTAAATAATCAGTTACCAAATCGGATGCTTGTGCTAAATCCATTCCAGATGCTGCCGCCAAATTAAGTACTCCAGGTAAACCTGCTGCCGATTGTTGAGCATCCCAACCCGCCAGTGCCATATATCCTAACGCATCAGCTGCCTCACTTGCACTATATACAGTTGATGCACCCATCTGTTTTGCAGTGTCTTCTAATAATTTTAAGTCACTACCAGTAGCTCCTGATAACGCTTTTACTTTTGACATTGAATGCTCGAATGTCATCTGAGTTTTAACAACACTTGCTCCTAAGGCCATTACTGGAGCAGTTACTCCTGCTGTAAGAGCAGTACCTACACTAGACAAACTTTCCCCAGTAGCTTTTAAACCACTGAAACTACTTTGTGTCTGATTTACTTGCTCAACTGCTCTATTTAAGTTACTATTAAAATCACTCATTTCCAATTTTAGGTGAGCAACAATGCTCCCTAAATCTACACCAGCCATATTATTCACCACCTTCATATAATTAAAAAAAACAGTAGAACCTTCGTCCTACTGTTAATTTTATTAGCTCATCAGTAAATCTAAACCCGGATTTTTAGTTTTACTTTCTATTATATCTTCTCTAAATATTGGTTTTTTAGTTTTACCATCTTTATCAGGCTGCATCCTATTATATAAATATGTAGCTGCCTCATCTATACAGTAACGACCATACACATCATCTTCATCTATACCTAGTAAGTCACTAGGTCTACATCCAAAGGTCTTAGCAGTAGAAATAACATTTAGTATTCTTCTACTTTCGAATAGAGGGTATGGCAGCATTTACATTTCCTTGTGCTTCACCCATTATTTGCATTTTCTGAGTATCTGTTATTACATCTTTAATTTCTTCAAACGTAGGTTCCACCAAACTTTGTTCACATACTAAATCTATTATTTCCATTATATCTTTTATTTTGTTTTCATCTTGTTCAAATAATTCCATTGGTTTATCTTTTTCAGTTCGTTCAAATAAATCATTTACTGTTCCTAAAAGATTATTTGGAAGTTTTCCACTCATCAAAAGATTTAAAAGACTGGCTGGTTTTATTCTCACTGCTATTTTCTCACCAGGTTCAAATCCATCTATTTCTATTATTCTAGTTGCCTTTTTTCTAAATTCTCTTGCACTTATTACTTTTAATTCACTCATTGTATTCTCCTCCTATATACCTTATATTATTTTCCTGGTGCTGGGTCTTCAGGTAATTCATCAACAAAAGTTATTTCTTTTATTGGTAGTTTTGCTTTTGTATTTTCTCTAGCTTTTATTTCAAACTCTGGAGCAAAGAATCCATCTCCTACAGTCATTGTAGGGAATTTTCCTGTACATTTATTCAATGTTACTTTAGCGTAGTTAACAATTGAGTCTCCGCTATAGTTAGCAACATATAAGTCTAGTTTAAATGGTTTTGCTACGTTTCCTTCACTCATCATTGGAGTTGATAATTTTTTAGTACCTGATGTATCTCCGTCTTCTACTTTATAACCAGCTACAAGTCCTGCCATTGTGTCATCAAATTGATTGTCTGTTAGTTTTATGTCATATCCATAAATTAAGTCATCTGTTCTAACAACTGCTAAGATACTAACATCATTTCTTAATATATCTTCTTCACCTTCGCTAAGCACTGGTTCCAATTCTGCCTTTTGAGCAGTTTTTATATGAGCCACAACTCCTCCAGTTTTAGCTGCCCCTGTAGTTGGGTCAAGCTCAGTTATTACTGCCTTTTTAATATTGTACAATATAGCCATTTTATTTTCCTCCTATTCATTATCATTATAATTAAAAATTACTGGTGTTCTACAAGTTATAGAACACACATAACATCTTAAATCTTGGTCATACATATCATCGCTCATGTCGTGCGTGATTTCAATGCCAGCTATATATAACGCTTTTCTAACTTTGTTTCTCAACGTATCTAGTTGTAGAGGGCTATGTGGAGTATAGATATATATAATCCAGTTATCCCATCCACAAAGGGTATTATCAAAACTTTGGTTAGCGCTTGTTCTCATTATTATTGCAGTATCTTCTGTGATACGTGCAGGACGGTCATGTACTGGCACTGTTCTCAACACGTCTTTTATTACATTATATATATTAAGTCTCGCACTCATTTTTTAACCCTCCTCACTAAAACAAGTTGCGTATCATGCCTTTAAAATTACTTATCTCACTGTCTCTTGCTTTTTCTAATATCTGATATTTACCATCAAAGTCAGCTCGTGTCTCTAAGTAGTAACCATAGTAAACACCATGCTTAATACTAATATCTAAGTCGTTCTCAGTTACTTTATATTCACCTTTCAATTTATTTTGTGCTGTCTTAGTTCTATTTGTCCAAGGGTGATTAGCTTTCGCATATGTCTGCATATTCTTACTAATGGTACTACCTACTACCTTTAACTCAGCCTGCATTGTTTTGTCAAAGTTTTTTATCTTGTCATTGAATTCTTTAGTATCGAATGTTATTGTATTAGCCATCTAAATCAACCCTTTCCAATGAAACTTGGTATAATAGATTATAATGCACTACATCTATTATCTCCAGTACTTTGTAATAAGCATTCTCATAAACTATGAAGTCATCTTCTTGTAATGGAAAATCTTTTACATATGTAGCATAAAGTGTAGCATATGAATAACCTTTTATAATACCTTGGTCATTATTAGTTATACTTTTACTTCTGCCACTGGAACTGTTATCTATTACACATTGTAAATCTTGTACATGAACCATTTCTTCTTTTAATACTTTACAACCCATTGCATCCACTTCATATATATCCCTATATATCGGTACTTGATAACCATAATTATTTATGACACTCTGTACCTTTTTAATTACACCGACTTGTATTGATTGTCTATTGCTCATCTACTCTACGTGGCACCTTTCCAGTTATGGAGGTCGCTTTTCCGCCGTTTATGTCTTTGTTGTATTGGTCTAAAAACATCTTGGCCATATTGTTCCACATATCAGCACTGTTCTTTATTGTTATAGCACCAATTGTGATTTCATCTGCACTCGCTTTAGCTAAACAACATATATAGGCCAATTGATATATATTATCATACATAACCGCCATTGCCATTAGTTGTTCATCTGTAAATGTAGGATATTGGTCTTCCATTATCAAGACTTTTAGTTGGTCAATATTTACCACGCAACCCACCTCCTATAAAAAAATTGAGTAGGCTAAGCTGTATTGTTAGCCTTGCCTACTCTGTATATATAAGTGAATACAATGAGCTATTTAATTATGCGCCTATTTCTCCTTTTGCAGATACATCTATTACTGCACAATTATCTATTGCTTCAAAAGAAGGTATCATAACACATGATACAACAGTAACAACTTGTACTGGATGTTTTTCCTTGAATGTAGTAACAGTAGTACCATAAGCAGCTTGTGCCACTTGAGCATCTGTTCCTGACATTAAGTCAGATGCTTCAGGAGTAGTACCATATACAGTATTACCTAAGTTTCCACTTGGCATTAATACAACTTTATTATCAGGTATTAATGTTACTTGTTCTGTAGCATGTGCTAATCCAGTGGAGTGGTCTAATTTACCAAATTTCTTACTGTATACGTAGATTGATATTCCAGTTACTTGTTCAATGAATGATTTCTTTTGTTGTTCACTAACAAAGTAGTGCATTGTAGAATCGTCTGGATACATCATCTTTTGAACTGTATCACAGTTTATCATATTTAAAAATGTGTTTCTATTCATTACTGCTCTAGAAGGTCTTACACCAGTTTTTAATTCCATATCATCACATATGTCTATTAAGTCTCTAACTGGGTCAGCAGTAGTTTTACTTGCTGGTACCCATGCAGCTCTAACAGCTTTGTATAAGTTTGTCATACCATAATCATATACATAACGTGCTCTACCATCTGCACTAGCAACATCTATTTTACCGTCAACCATTAGTTGACATCTCATTATCTCTGCTTGAACTCTAGCACCTTCTATTAATCTAGCAGCTTCATCAAATATTTTTCTTATTAAAGGTAGTGCCACTGTGTTATCAGGGTGAGCTAATAATAGATTTAATTGTTGTCTATCTTTTTCACCAATTCTCATAGCTTCTCTAAAGAATGCCATTTCAGTAGCAACTGCTTCAAATCCTTCTTTTTCTCTCATACGTGCTTTAACATCGTATTCAGATGGTTGTAGTGCTACTGGAAGTCCATTAGCTCCTTTTAACCAACTTATATCAGTTCCCATACTAGTTCTTGAAGGGAAAAGTGTCTCAGCAAAGTATGGTTCTTTGTTTATTGGGTTTTCCTTTACATATGCAGCTATTTCTTTTGCGTTTATATAATCAAATAAATTTACATTTGCCATTTAAAAACACCTCCTAGTTATTTACCACGTGAATCAAATCACTAAATTCTATAGCATCTTTGTCACCTATTAATCTATCTTTTCTTACAAATCCATGAACTAATACTGCTGCATTAACATATGGGTCTGTTTTCTCGTCATAATCTTCTATGTCTATAGTATTGAATAGTACTGCATTTGCTTTAGTACCGTCAGTAACAGTTTTAGAATATGTTGGTTTTGTTACATTACCATCTTCATCCATATGAACTAAAGTACCTCTTGCTATTACTTTACCACTCTTTTCTCCATAAGTATCAGCATCTGTAGTTGCTAACTTAGCAAGTTCTACAAAAGCTATTTTACCAGGTAAGTTAACATAGTGGTCAGGAAATGCTAAAAATTGTTTTTCTGGAGCTAATATTTTCTTACTTTTTAATTTTGGCATATAAGCCACCTCCTAAATTTATTTATCATTATTAAAGAAATAATTACTATCAACTTGTTGAGCTTGTTCGTTACATTGTTTACCTAATAGTGACCCAAAGTCACCTTCATGAGTAGTTTTACTACCAAAAGCATTTAAATTACTTGGCTTTCCAGGAGAACCAAGATTTAAAAAACCCTTATTGGGTTGTGGTTGTGGCTCTGCATTATCAAATAGATAGGCCTTGTCCTTTTGTAATGCAGTTAACTGGTCTGTTAATCCTTCAACAGTACCATCATCTTTTAATACGACTTTTTCCATATCTAAGAATTTCATCAAGTCGTTTACATCTTTAGGTTTAGCCTCAGCTAACTCTTTATTTATGGCAGTTGTTAATTTCTCTTTTTTAGCAGCCGCTTCCATGCCGGCAATTTTTTCTTCTAAAGCTTTAACTTGTTTCTCAGCTTCAGTAGGATTTTTCACTTGCTTTTGTAAGGACTCAATCTCATCATTAGCCTCTGCTAACTCCGCTATCTTAGAATCTAAGCGATTTTTAGGTACATATTTATTGTCCTTACCATCATCTATCAGTACTTTGCATCCCTGTTCTTCTAGGGCTTTTGTTATAGCTAATTCTACCTCAGCTGCATTATCAAGTCCTGCTAAAAATTCTCTTAATTTTCTTTTCGCCATACTTACCTCCAGTTTAACGTCCATCGACGATTATATACAGTGTTTTGAGAAAACAAAGAAAACATTATTAATACTTAATACGAGGATTTAAAGGATATCCAAGAACCTCTTGTCGTATTTATATATTACATTCATTGGAAAAATATTAACTAAAATTGAGCAATAAAAAACACTCAACTGTTATGTTGAGTGTTTTATTATCTATTTAGTTTCTTCCTCCTCAGGTGGATATTTCTTATCATATTCTTCCGGTGTTAGTGTTAGTTCGGGGTTGTCTAGTAATACCTGGTGCATCATCATTCCTATCCCGTCTATAACATTTTCAAAGTCATCATAGCTAAGTCCTAATACTTGTAAATCTATACCACGCTCAAACATCATTGCATGAGCTAGTTCGTGATAAAATGTTTGTATTAAACTTTGGTCATCTTGTAGTGAAGGGTCTAGTTGTATTGTGTGTATATTTTTATCACATATTCCCAAACACTGTCTACCATTCATTAGTATTGGTCTATCATTTATTTCCACTTTATAATATGCACTTCCAACTCTTACTTCTTCAGGTATTATCATATAAATCCCTCCCTATTTTATTATATCTTCATTTTTACCATCTGCATAAAATATTTCACCATAAGTTTTATTGCTAGATATACATCTATCTATGATGTTTATTATCTCTTGTTCAGTAAGTCCTTCTACTTCCATTAATGGAAAGTATTCTTCAAATTTGTCTAAATAGTTTTGTAATTTTTCTCTCATTTTTATCAACTCCTTACATATATAGTATAGTAAATCTTATCTATTTACTAACTACTTTTTAAATTGTTTTAATGTATCTTTTACTATTTTATCATATGACTTCATCATCTCAGGGAAGTTTTCATATAGGAATTTTCTAGTCTCGGGTTGTGTCATATTCGAACTAATCTCAGCCCATAGTTCACTAGATACTTCTATACAAGCTGACTCATATGCACTAATATTTCCATCTTGATTTCTTGTATAGTACTTAGCATCATGTCCCCATTTAGTCTTCACTGCTCCTGCCGACATCCCTTTAGCTGCATCTTGTAATGCTATTGTAAATACTTCATTATCATGTAAGAAGTCTGCAAATTTACCATTAACTAAAGCTGCTGGTGTATTTTCTAATGTTTTCTTACCATGGAATTTTTCTTGTACCCATTTAGCCTGCCAGTTCTTCATATCTCTTTCAAAGGACTGCGCTAACCCTGTTGGCTTAATTGCGTTCTTTAATGTTATCTTATTATACATTGGTTCACTACCACCGGAGAACCTATACATTTTAAAATCATCGGGTGTTGCTTGGTCGTCTATCATATGTCCCCACTCGTGGAATAATACGTCATATCTATGTTTTTCCCCAAACTGTATTCTAAGGTTTCGTTCATCTTTTAAGGACATATGTATCTTTTTATCAGTAGGTGAATAAAATGCTCCACCAGTTGAATTTGTACGTTGGAACTTACCTATACTTAAGTACATATCTTGTACCTCTAATGGTGCTTGTTTTAACGCCTCTAATATACCTTCAGTAGTGTATTTTTTATTTGTTTTGGATATTTGTTTCTTAAGTACTTGTTCTAACTCAGTATATTTAGCTGCACGCTCTTCTATAGTGTAAATACCACGTTGTTTAACTGCTCTCTTAATTGTCTTAGCTGGAGTTTTAGTACCTCCAAGTCCTTTATACTCAGGTATTTTATTCATAGCACCACTATTCTTCTCACCATTCGCCCATGCTCTCATGTCTTTAGCAATCTCCTCAGGTGTTGCCTCTTTGCCATTTATCATCCATACTGGTTCTAGCCAACACGCTCCGTTTGGATGGTCAAGTGGGATATCTTCTTTATCAACTATAAATATATGGCCATCTCTAGAATTACATAAATCACAAGTTCTACCTGCCTCATGATTACTATGCCACTTTACTCCTCCCATGTATGGATTAACCTTTCTAGTATTGATTGTTTCTATCTGAGCTTGGTGTGTTATTGTAGTTCGTGCTAATCTCAATGACTCATAGTCTAGTCCACTACTATATTTTCTAGCATAACCACTACCTAGTTTTTCTCTTATCTTATTTCTACTCCAGGTATGATGACCACCCATAGCAAACTGTTTTAAGTTCTCAGCCATATCAGCAGCACTCATACCTTCTGCCATACAACTAGCTACAGCGTCTTCTATCTTCTCACCACTTGTATTGGTACAACTCCAAAGTCTTTTATCAAGTCCTTTTCTATCTTCATATAGCTTTCCTCGTATTAATTGCTCTACAGTGTCAGCGTTAACTATGTCAACTAATTTATCTACTTGTTCTTTAATCTGTTGATATCCATCACCCATTAATAGCTGCATCATCTGTTTATTTATATCAGATAAATCTTTAGCAACCTTACTATTATATTTCATTACTACCTTTAGTAACTCATCATATATTTGTTGACTATAGCTAGCAGTTAAATTCTTTACTGCTTTACTATCGCCATAAGCATTTTTAATACCTCTATTAATTGTATCCATATAAGCCTTTTTATAGACTTGTATTATCTGTTGTTGTTGCTTTTTAGTTAACTCTTTTGGTTTATTATTTAATTGACCATTAAGTGTTTTTAAATAGTCAATTGAGTTCTGTGTATTGCCAACACCACTGAATTCTGTTCTTCCCAATACCTCCACCTCCTATACAATTTATTCTATTAAAAAAGGAGGTTTATTAACCCCCTTCAGTGCTACTTAATGTAGCCTTTATATTTCTCTTTTAATACTTTTCCTCTCTCAGTTATATCTCTCTTAAGTTCTGTTATTGTGTCCATATAATCTTTTTCCTTCTTATTTACTCTATCTTGTATCTCTTGTGGAACAAATCCACGTATTTTTATCTGTTCGTTTATATCATATCTATTAGTGTATTGTATCTTCTTGAACTCAGCTAATAAATCTTGTAGTTGTGACATTTCCCTACGTAGTTGATTGTCAGTGACAACTGTCACGTACTGAGCTCCACATCTACATTCAAATCCTCTAATAATGATACATCCTTTTAATATGGCCAACTCTTTTTCTCTAGGATAAAACTCTCTGCCACATTTATCACATTTACATTTGAACTTCAATTGTTTTTCTCCTCTACGTCCTTTAGTCCATCCACCTTGTTTACTCATATCAATCAACCTCCTACACTTTTTTATCTACATATATAGTATAGAAAATTAATCATTTTTACTAATTGAGCCATTTAAATCGGCCATACTATTTTGAGTCATGTTGACTTTATCCATCTCATCTAGGATTTCATCAAACTCTTTATCAGCTTCCTCAGCAGAACCAAATTCTCTGATATAACTTTGCTTACTACGTACATTGGCTTCTACTTCTTTGATTGCTATTGTCTTAGTATCAACTTCATCATCTGGAATTGGATAATTATGGTCTAAATCTAGACTTACTTTATATTGCATAGATTGTTTAATAGTTGGGTCTTCTGGATATAAATCACTCTTTAATACTATTTCTTCAATTAATCTTAATAGCCATATAATCGCCTCATCCCATGTTGCCCATTTTTCTTCACAACGTGTAATAAGGTCATCATATAACATACGTAGAGCTTTACCACTGGCCACATTTACTAAAGACTCAGGTAATGGTTGTTCCATGCATTCATACATATCTTTTTTCAATCTCTCAAGATAAGCATCGGCTGCTCCTTGGAAGGTGAACTCACTACCGACCTTTTGTACAGATGCTTGTTTATAGCTACCAGTAGAAGTACCCATTCCTAAAGATGTATCAGTTTTTATATCTAGTATTGCTCCAGGAGCAATAACAATTCCTTCAATAGAAGCACTATCTGCATCTATGAATGCAGTTTGGTCAAACATAGCAAATCTTAAACTGTCTCTGTAGTCACTGACAGTCTTGTTATAATCTATCTGCATATCCATTAAATCTTTGACATCACTACGTCCTCTAATATCACCAGTAAGTCCATCGTTGAATATAACTACACATGGTATGCAGCTCAACCCAGTATTCCATTCACTACGTATTTCTACTTGTTGCATTTGTTGTTCGTCTTGTTCTTCACCAGCAATACTACTATTTAATATGTTTGGTACTTCGGCATAGGCTATTGTGTTAGTACCATCTACTACCATATAAGTACACCAACATTCTTCGCCTCTCATCTCATAAATCCATTTATGCCATCTTTGTTCGTTTTGTAGTTTACCCACTGTACTCTCATCTTGATATGCTATCTGAACTTTAATTAGCTTGTCACAGTCGTTTGGGTCATACTCATATAGGAATTCGGGCATTGTATAAAATCTAAATTTGATAGGAGCATTGTCTATTGGATTGCCATAGTCATCTACATCTAACATTAATGCTAATAATACACGTTTACCTATAACACAGTCCATAAATGCTTTACTGAACTTATTCCAAAACTTTCCATCATCTAATATTTTCTCAAACGCAATACGTTTATCATCAACTAGTGTTGGGTCAGTACCATCTACACTCTTTACTACTATAGTAGGTGGAACGCTAGTCATAAATCTTCCTTGTTTCTTTAGTAATTTCTTTGTTAGGTTTCTTATCTCTCTTGTTGGTCTATAATCTCTGTCTTTTACTGGCCATAGTTGGCCAGTTCCATCTTCTAAATCATCTTCTAACTGTTCAGGTCTACCTTCATAGAATTCATAGTAAGCTTTTACTTGTTGAAGTTCTTCTAAAAATCTTCTATCTGTACTGTATAATCCTACTAAGGCTCTATCTATACTGTTATACAAACTCATTGTTACCTACCTCCTTTTAATATATAGCACCTTTACCACTCAACACTCTAAGAGCGTCATCTAATGTTCTATAGTTAATACTATCTGTCATTACTGCATAACGTATTTTATCCATAGCATGGTCATTCATCTTTAGTATTTCCTCCACGCCTTTGTCCAGTTTGTCTTCATCCCAGCAATATGAACCAAATTCTTCAATATCACTTCTACAGCTTGGGTCTAGTGTAAATCTATCTTGATTTAACAGATAACTCACTAGTTGAATTCCAAGCTCAACATTATTCTTAGCTGGTACTACTTTGATATTATGTCGTTGGAAGAACTTATTCTTCTTTACTTCTACTATCAGTGGAGCTGCACTTGGGTCAATCGTTATGTATTCAGGCATTACATTATTCTCTTGTATAAATGCAATTAAATCTGTCACGTACTCAGCAACAGTTTTCTGTCCTTCTTTTCTACCATTATGATAGTAACTTGCTATTTGGTGATATCTCTTTGTAGGAGCATAGTATCCAAATATTCCAAAGGTAGTAGCATTCTGAATACCAAAGTCAGCGCTAATAAATACTCTCGTCCAGTTAAGACTTAGTTTCTTGGCATGTCTATCTGGGTCAAACATTGGATATATTACTCCATCTGCCATTACCCACAGTCCTAATATAAATCTCTTGTAAAACACTCCACTGTACATTGATTTATATCTCTCTATGACTTCTTGACTTAAACTTAAATTATCTTCCATTGTAAAATGTATATGTAGTGCGTTTCTCTCTTTACTCTTTTGAACCCATTCTTGATTAAACCAGTGGAAAGGACTATCAGGGTTACAGTTGAACCAAAACTTAGCACCAGTTACTGAACAACGAGCAGTCGCTTGATTGACAAAAGACTGTGGCATTAATGCTACTTCATCAAAGAATACTCCTGCTAATGTTATCCCTTGTATTAAATCTTGTGAACTCTCATCCTTTCCACCAAATATATAAAAGTAGTTTATTGCTTTTCTAATATTACCTTGTTTTGTCTTCCATGTTCTGCTAATAGTTAATAGGTTCTCACTTCTATTGTCATGCACTACATAGCCTCTACTCATTAACATTTGTTTTAGTGGCTGAATAACATTACGTCTGCACGATGCTATTGTTTTACCACACAATGCAAAGTTCATTCCATTGTATCTCTCTGTAGCCCAGTTTATGTAGCTGAAACTCATACAGACTGTCTTACCACTACGTACTGCCCCATCACATATCAATGCAGTGTTGTTCTTATATCGTGGGTCTAGCCACCATGATAGTACTTGTATTTGTTTTGCACTAAATGGTTTCCATCCAAAAGGTACTACCTTATTAATCTTGCTCATATTCATCACCTTCATTGATACGTTTTAATGAGTCAGCTAATATTGCTACAAAGTCATCTTGTACACTCTCATCACCACCAAGTCCTGCAATAGCTTTTTTAAGTTCCATCTGTTCGTATTTCATCTTAAGTTCCATAGCTTCTTTAAATGGAATAGTACCAGTACACTCATCTAAGAATGTCTTTATGGCCACCATATTCTGTATTGCCTGAGCTAATTTAAAATGAGATATCTTTCCTTCTTTGTCTAATATACTACTGCTATTGTCTATCATTGATTGTTCCCATAAACATAGTAGTTTATAGCCTGCTTGATAATATCTATCTACTAACTCTTTATTGGCATCTACATATACTGCTTGGCACTTATCAAGTGCTAGTTGTTTTGTTGCTTTTCTTTTCTCAGCCCAACCTTCACCATGTATTAGTTTACTCAATGTACTGTTACTAATATTCCATTTCTCACACAATTGTTTATGTGTCATATTAGCACAATAATCTAAGAATAATTGGTCAATCTCATCTCCTGTTAGTTTTGCTTTTCTCGCCATGTTATCACCTACTTCCTAAAATGTTTTGGAGTATTATGATAGTGAGTTAACTCCACTTCACCATCAATTCTCCTTTGTATTTGCTCTCTATATTTCTTGCTATTACTCAATCTTACTAGGCTAACTAAAAAGTACTTGTTTACCTTCTTTGGTATCTTGTTATTGATAATACAATCAACTAAATACATTGCTTGTTTGTAACTATGAATGTGAGTATGTCCTTCATCCCACTCCTTCTTCGTATTATATACTACAAATTCATCATGTTCCTCTCTTTGGAATACTACCATATATTTCTTAGCAAATACTTTTTTCATAAGACCATCCTCCTATCACAAATTTATATTAGTTATCAGTAACAATTATTAATGTAAGAATTCCTATTTTATGTCTTATTTTAGTACAATTAAAACTCATTTAGGACTTAATTATATAGGTTTATTGTTCTATTTGTATTAAAAAAAGGGCAATTAATGTACTATTAATCACCCTATTTGGTTGTTATTTAATTGTTATTAGATACATTTTCCAATCTTTTATATATTATATTCTCTATATACTCATTGTTTATCTCTGTCGCTATATAATTTCTATTATACTTTACACAAGATATTATCTCTGAACCACTACCTGCAAAGGGTATATAAACTAAATCATTTGGATTACTTGAGGCATTTATTATTCTGTCTGTTACATCTTGTGGTTTCTGTGTTTTATGACCATATCTAACTTTATCAGGAATAAAATCCCATACATCAGTTACCCCAACAGGAAGATTAAATATATATCTTTCATTTTTATATTGCTCTATAAGAGTATTGTATTCGTTTCTTATGTTGAATAATTTACAAATCTTTATCCATTGTTTTTCTGTTGGTACTTGAATTCCTTTTAATTTATTATGCACCCATCCAGTAGGTTTACCATTTTTACTCAATTCTAATTTTGAAATATCTGATTGTGTTAAATTTAATTCTTTCATTTTTTGTTTCATAATTCTACTAAATGGAGTATCAAAGAACTCATCTTGTTTTACATAATAAAGCAAATATTCGCTTGCTGTTGGAAACATTCTTAATTTATCACTTGTTCTGCCGGCTATTGCTCTTAATCCTTTAGATAAGGTTATATTCTGCCTAAAGTTTAATTGTTTATCAAATATTAATACCTTTTGCTTAGATAATATATCAAAATTACCATAACAATAAAATACCCCTGTTGGTTTTAATACTCTCACACATTCATTAAACCATTGTTGTGTCCAATTAAGATATTCATCCTCAGTCTTCCATTGTTTATCCCACTTCTCGTTTATAGCCTTATAATATGGTGGGTCAGCTATTATTAGGTCCACACATTCATTTGGTAGAGTTCTCATATATTCCACACAATCACAGTTATATACTTTATTTAATTCCAAAATAATCATCCTCCCAATATAAATAGGAATTATCGCAGTGGTAGATAATTCCTATTTAGTTAATATTTAGTTGTATTTATTATTATTTGGTAGTGTATGTTCCGTAATTAATTGTGTAAGATTATTAATAATTTTAGGTACATCCTTTGCTTCTATACAATCTTCCTCTAATAATGCTTGTATTACTCTTACTACTATACTTGTTGCTTCTATTAATAAGTCTTCACCACTACCATCTAATATTATATTTCCATCTTTAATTTTAATCATATTATTTCTCCTCCTTTGCACGTTTATCTATCATTGCATTAAGTAAGTCGTCCATATCTATTCCTGCATCCTTAGCTTCTTTTTTAAGTTGTTTCATTTCTATGTCGCTCATTATGTGGTCATTCATTATTGCCCACCATTTTTCTATTAGTTCATTAGTGGCATATATTTCCCAAGTTAATTTATCCATATCTATACCTAATCCTCCTCTAATAATATCATTTACAGTTATTTCTTCCGCCTCCTCTTTTGGCTCCTCTTGTAGTGGTTTTATGTGTTGCACTGTTGTTGCTGGGTTGTCAGTATATTTATGGTTACTCTCTATAGCTATTTTTGTTGTTTGTGCTATTGTATCTATCATGTTAAACTTAGCAGTTAATTCATCAACACCTGGTTGTAAGTTTTCTTTATTTTGCTCCACTATACTATTTACTAGCGTAGATTGTAGTGCAGTTAATTCATATAATAAATCTTTTAATGTACCTCTTACTATTGCATCTTCCTTTACTATTTGTACTCCATTTTTAGTATCCACTGTTATTTTAATCATATATAGCCCTCCTTAATTATTTAAATTATTTTTTACTTGTTGTGCAAATTCGTCTATAAAATCATTTATATCCTCTTTATCTAAATTATCCCTTTCTACTAATGTCATTATTATACTTATTGTGGCATTTAATAATTGCTCCAATACATCTTTTACTTCTCCTTTAACTCTTGTTTTTACAGTTCCGTTTTTAGTTCTTTTTACTTCAATCATATTATTTCTCCTCCTCATTTTTAATATCAATAAAATATTTAGTTGTATCTAAATTACTTAAACTTAGTAATATGTATTTTAAATCTTCTATTGTAGAATGTCTATATATAAAACAATTCATGCCATTCTCTTTATTTACTACTCTTACTGTATACTTCACTATTTAGCCTCCTTACTATTTAGTTCTTTTTCCATTGCCTCTACAGCCTCTTTAATATGTTGTACTGCCGCGAAGTCTGAGTAGTCCTTTAAGACTACATCTCTGTAGCCCATTAGTAGGGCTACTAATTCATATTGAGATATTAATGGTTCTTGATGTGGGGTTACTTTCATCTTTACAAACGCTTGAACCTTTCCATTAATTGGTTTTAATTTACTCTTTACTTTTAACATATTGTACCTCCCGTTATTTTCTTCATTTATCTTACATATATAGTATAGAAATAATGCTCTATTTACTAAGTAGATATTTAATTATTTTCTATTGTTTCACTTGGAGATTCCTCAACATCGTTGTCTGTATTAGTTGTATCTTCAGGGTCTATACAGCTATCATGTACGTCCTTATTAGGATAATCTTCATCGTCATCATAATTTTCATGTCTATTCCATTCTTCTTGTTTCTTTTGTTCATATTCAGGTGTATAGTTACCATATTCATCATTTATTTGAGTACCATCTTCGTCATAGCAAATAGGATATTTACCTTGTTGTTCTTGTTGTTCTCGGTCTTCTTGTTCATGTATTTTTTCTTGTTTCTTAGCTTCATCTTCTAAATGTCCACCATTTTTCTTAATTAATCCTTTTTCTTGCATTTCGTCGTCTGTCATATCATCTTCATCTTTAGGTTGTTCTTTTGTAGTTTGTTCTTTTTTATCAGTGTCAGTAGTTTGTTGTTTTCTCTCTATTTGTTTGGCTTCATCTTTAGTTACTTTTTCTCTTTTAACGTTGCCATTTTCATCAACGTATTTAATTGTTACAGTGTCATCATCTTTACTGTCATTATTACTACTACATCCAACTAATAAACTTGCACTTAAAATACCTGCTAATCCTAAACTCATTAATTTTTTCATCATATTACTTACCTCCATTTAAACTTTTTATTTTTTTTAGTATTGTATTGATGCTTACTTGTTTTGTAAGCAGTTAAGAAATTGTTATCTTTGTCTAATACAATTGTAGTATGATTCATTGTGTATATTAACTTGTTGCTTTGTTTACCAGTTACTACATCTTTGATGCCAGTTTCTAATGCTTCTAATATTTTAGTTTTATTAAGGCCATGCTTTTGATAACTATGAAGTAATTCCATCTTACCAAATTTTATATCTAACATATCCCCCATCCCCTTTATGGAGAGCTACTATTTAGTAGCTCTATTTATTTGGTTCCAAGTTTCTCCAAATACATCTTCTCCAACTTTATTAATCCAAAATGTTCTAAATGGTTTGTAGTTATTTTCTAACCAATTATTTATTTTGTTACAATCTTTACTATCATATACTGCTTTACATTCATTCACCATTATTTGTATTTCTTTTTCTAATCTTTTCATTTAATCCATCCCCTTTTTCTTATCTTTTATTAACATAATTATACATCTACTTATATAATTAATCAAGTGTTTTTTGAAAAAAAATAAAAAAAAATCCCACATTTTTTATGTGGGATTGTGAAGTACGTCTATTGGTTTTTATATTCCTTTTCTACTAACCATAATAAACAATAATTAGCTAAATCTAATATAGTGTCATCAATCTTCTCATCTTTTACCATTTGCTCAGGAGCGTTTGGATTACATAATGTCATTAATCTATTATATTTGTCTGTAATTCTTACTAGGAATGACAAATCACCAAATTTTTCATATGTGTCTGCAACACTATTACCATAGTCATTATTTTTCGCTTTATAAGTTTCCTCTAAGTTGTTTATAATATATTTGTATATATCCAATCTATCCATTTTAGCTTGTTTTACTGTTAGTGCCGGTTCTAACATATCTTTATTCCATACATAAGGGTTATTATCATTTGCTAAATAGTAATCACCCTCTCCATCTATATATTCTATAATATCAATTGTTCCTCTAAATGGTAACATGTCATTTATAACATTACATCCCCCATATTTTTCACCTTCTTGTATACTATCTTTTATTCTAACAACATCACCTATTTTATATTCCATACTATTTACCTCCCTTTGATACTATTAAAAAATATATAAGTCCTAACAATAACTCAGCCACCACTCCAAATATTAATACTTTAATTATCATCTTTATCCTCCACACATAATAATATCATAACTACTAACCAAAGTATTGCTGCTAATCCTAATAAACATCCCATTAATTGTATCATACTATTTTCCTCCCTTTAAATAATTGTCTAAGAACTGACATAAGTTTATTTTATTTCTATCTGAATAAACAATACAGTCAAAACATAAATGACAAAATTCACATTGTCTATGTTCTTTTAGTCGTTCAATATTGCAGGGTGCTAAGACCCTGCTCTCTATTTGTTCATTAGTGTAATAATATTCGTCCATTATTTACCCTCCTCAATAACTTCAACTTCCTCATCATTTATACATTTCTCATGTTTTCCATCAAAATAATACTCACATTCTTTAAATTCTTTTGGCATACCTTTACATCTATCTTCACATTCTTTTTCACATTCAAAACAACAAACAGTCCCAAAGGGATTCCCAAATTTACAAGCCATATTATTTCCCCTCCTTATAAGTTAAATACGCACATCCAGCTGTTGTTACTCCTAGTATTGCTAAACTTATTGGTAAACTAAATCCAGCTATACCTAACATTAAAGTCACACCTCCTATAGTAGCTAAGTTTGCAACTGTTGTATTATTCATCTATTTTACCCTCCTTATTTTTCTTTTCTAATATATACTGCATATACGCTAATCTACAATCAGATGTCTCATATTGAGCTAGAGGACAATCTTTGCATCCTCTAGTTTTTTCATCATATATACTATTGCAAAAGTGTTGAGTACTATCTGTCAAGTCAGCTATTAACTCTCTATCAGTTTTACTTTTTCTTCGGCTCATATAATCCACACCCTTTCATCTCTGGACAATAACCTAACTTTTTACATTGTGGAACTAATAACTCTTTATATCTTGGTTCAACTGCAATTACTTCTTTTACCATTTGTTGTACTAAATATTTTATTGGTAACTCAGCTCTATTACATAATCTTACATTAGCTAAATGTATAAGACCTTCAATATTTACTGCAAAACTACATGCACTTGCAATTCCTATTGGTATAAAAGTCCTTGCAATTTCGTTGGCACGTTCCTTATTAATACCAGCTTGTTTCATCTTGTCAATTGTTAGTTGGTAAGATGTTGCTGCATACTCTTCACTTAAATAATGTTCTCTAACTAGTAATGGGTTTTTTCTTATTTCTGGTGCTATATATACGTCCATTCTATTCTTAGTTACATAACGTAAACTTTGTACATTTTTTACCACGCCTACCTCGTGTCTTACTAACTGGTCTATTGTAAAACGTGGCACTCTTTTTAAATCAAATACAAAATATAAATGTCTGCTACCACTTAAATGTCCACTCTTTAAACAATGTAATCCTACTTTTTCCGCCTGTTCTTTTGGTGTATCATAACACACACAAGCAAATTCACCGTGTTTTGTTATAAATTGTGCCACCTCTTCTTTATTAACTAAAGTTACTTCAAATTGTTTTTCACCAAACATTATCTCATTACCTCCTCGTATTCTTCTTTTGTTATATTAACAACATCACCACATCTAACACATCTTACAAAGTAATGTGTTGGTACTAATAACATTAATATAGCTAATATAAAACATATTGGAGCACCTATCCATCCTATTATTGGAATCCACATCATACAACCCCCTATTAGGAAGAATATAAAACTATAACTACCCCTGCCCATCTTACAATACTCTACATCACCGTTACATTTTTTACATCTTCTTCTCATACCACTTTACCTCCTTTAAACTCTTTTTAATATCCTTTTCCAGTTTATTTAGGGTATCTAATACAGTTTTTAAATCTTTTAATTCAGTTTGCAATATACCTAATTTTAAACAATCACACAACGCTTTTTCTAATGTCGGATAATATCTTTCCTTTGTTGTATATGTGCCAACCTTAGTCTTATAAGTTTGAATTAATACATAATTTTTATCCTTATCAGTAGTAATTTCAAATTCTTTGTTTATTTTCATTACTATCATCTCCTTGTATATAGTATAGAAAAATTTAACATTTTACTAACAACAACTTAAAATTTCTACAATTAAACTATAACAAGCCATTACACCGTCATATTTACCAGTTTTAATCCCTTTATCATACTTTTGTACCAATCGTAGAGCAGTAAGTAATTTAGATGGTTCTATACGGTTATCACGTAGAATATTATTACATATCCAACTATTAATACCAGTTACTTTACTAATATTCTTCTCGCCTCTGTATCCTTCTACTAATACACATTTATGAAGTTGAGAATATATAGCATATATAATACCCATTACATTATTCTTATCTTCTAGTAATTGGTCTAACAATCTAAATGTTAACTGCTCATCTTTTCTCATTACTGCATCAGCTAACTGGAATACAGTTACATCTTCTTTTGTTGGTATATATTCATCTACTATCTTTTTATTCAACTCTTTTATTCCCACTCTCTTAAATATATCAAGATAATTATTTATTGTATTCAGGTCATTATTACAAGCTTCAATGAAATATTGTTTATTGCTCACACTACAGTCCATATTGACTACATTTAATAATTGTTTTGTAGTCATATGATTGAATTCAACTACACAATCATTTAATTCTTTTATGAACTTCTTACATTTATTTGGTGTTGTAACTTGTATTACTAATACTGCATTTCTAATTCTATCACTTATACTGCCCCACGTTTTCTCGCTCTTGATAAAATCCATATCATCTCTAACTACATATACTGCAAATTTACCACTTATTAGTTTACTAGTTATTTTGTTATAAATGTCTGCCACTCTATCTACTCTTATTACATTGCCCATCTGTTTTAAGTAGATATTCTGTAACTCTATTTCTTCTCCAGTAAAAATATAAAAGGGAAGTAAACTACCTTCCCTTATTTGTGTTTGTAAGTCTAATAAACCTAACATAATTTTATTCCTCCTACTATTTGTACTAAGTACCATATTGCTATTGAAATTGCTATTGCACTCATCCCGTCAATGTCTCTATCTCCTATTGTTTGTGTTATCCAATCAATCACTATACTCATCGCCATTATTAAACACATAAAATTAAATATTATCATACTAGTTTCCTCCCTTTTGTTTTTTTCTTTTTACTCCATGTTTCTTGATATCTTGTTTTTCCCTTTGGTTGTGTTCTTGTTTCATATATAGTATATTATTTAATGTTATTTTGCTAAACTCATCTACAAATAATTTTTTATTTTTCTTACTTATGATAATTCCATTCTCATCTTCATTGATAGCACATACAGTTTCAAAATGTCTAGTAGCAAATCCACGAACATATTTCTCCTCGCTATACCAGGCAAAACAATCTTTATAAGCCTCTGCAAATTGTTTGGCAAACTTTTTAATTGCTCTTGCATCATTTTGTAATGGTAACATATTATTTCCCCCTTAAAGTTCTAATATTTAATACCCAAATATCGAATATCAATGGTTTATTGGCTCCTCTTATTCTTAAGTCCCATAGAGCTGAGCTAGTATATTCTATCATCTTATAATCTACATAGCTATTATGTTTCTGCTCATCTATTACTACTTGTTTAAACAATTCTAAAAATAATTCCACTGGATAGCCATCATTCTCTTTAAATCCTATCGGATTACATATCTTAAAAGCATTGCCAGTGCTGACCTTCAATATATTGTTGTATACCTTTAATGCGTATTGATACATATTAATAAAATCTTTATCAACATATTCCAATATCTGTCCAGGTGTTGTGGCTACTCTACATAATATATCTCTAGGTACTTCTCCTAAGTCATATAAATCAAAGATGTCATTTAACTCATGTACACTGTAATTGTCCATTATTAATAGTTTTGCTCTACTACGTATTGTAGCTAATAAGTTATCTATGTTTCTTACTCCAATCATTATATATCCCTTACTAGGTGGTTCTTCTGCTAATTTAAGAAGTGCATTCTGTGCAGGTATAGATAACTCATCTCCCTTCATATAAAATAATGTCGGTGTTGATATAGCAGTACAGTCTTCTATTAACTGTCTAATACCTTCTATATTATTCTCTACTGATACATAATTGTAATGGTTATTATTAGCTATTTGTTTACTCATCAAATACTTTCCAGCTCCTCTATCACCCCACAATATAAAAAAGTGAGGGATAGGTTGACCATCCAATTTAGCTTGTAATTTACTTTGTCCTATTATTTTAGACATAAGATTATCAACTCGCTTTCAATCAAATTTTTAGGATTCTGCTCATATTTTATCTTGTCCAATAAATTATTTACTCCGTCCAGTATATCTACTAAGTCATATTTTGAAGTATTAGTTGCTATATGGATACATTGTCTCATTATGTCAGTTGGTATCATTGTTAGTTCTTTATTTCTTGTTATGTTCAGCTTACATAGGTCTAGTACAAACTTATTTAAATCTTTTACAAATAGTTTTAAGTCCTTGCCGTCTCTGTATATACTGTCTATTATTTGTATTGGCTCATCTGCTTGTTTATTTATAATACCTTGTACTATCTTTAATAGATGTTCATAATTAGTAATACCTAGACAATCTAATACAGCTTGTAATGTAATATCAGTTGTGTAACCAAGTACTGTATCTAGTTTCATTATGGCATCTCTCATTCCACCATCAGCCAACTTAGCTATATACTCCAATGCCTCTATGTCATATGTTATATATGTGTCTTCCTCCTTTAGTATATATTTCAATCTCTGTACTATCTCAAACTGAGGAATACGTTTAAAGTCAAATCTTTGAAGTCTACTCAATATAGTGGCAGGTATTTTATGTGGGTCTGTAGTACATAGTATGAATATAACTCCTTTTGGTGGTTCTTCTAATACTTTTAAGAGAGCATTAAATGCTCCAATGCTCAACATATGAACTTCATCTATTATATATACTTTATATTTACTATCCAAACTTTTCATTCTACAATCATCAATTATACTACGTATATTATCAACACCATTATTACTAGCACCATCTATCTCTATTGGTTTTCCTTTACCTCCATTTACATCATTGGCAAATATTCTCGCACTGGTAGTTTTTCCAGTACCACTTGAGCCACAAAATAGATAAGCCTGTTTTATCTCACCAGTTTGTAATTGATTACTTAATACCTTTTTCACATTATCTTGACACACTACATCCTCAAAATGTTGTGGTCTATATTTAACAGCTAAATTCATCATATAATATATCCTCCCTTTGTATATGTTTATAAGTTTCATAATAATAACAAGCAATTATAGTACTTTCCTTTATTTCAGGAAATAAATTACATACTTCAAATCTACTTAATCCAGCTAATCTAAGGCGTCTAATTAAAATAACCTGTTCATCTGTTAATTTACAATTGCCACTTTTTCCTCGTTGATATCCATGTTCATATGAATGTTGCGTATTATGAGCTACTGTACACCATTCTAAATTACTTACATTATTATTCAATTTATTACCATTTATATGATTAACACAAGGATAATTATTGGGATTGAGTAAAAACGCCTCAGCTACTAATCTATGTACTCTTTTATAATAGCGTTTATAATTAACACATAAACATATTTCCTCGTACCCCTCAGTAGAAATATTAGTATGCAATATTTTATTATACTTATTTTTTATATGACCTTTATTACTTACATAATAAATCCGTCCTTGTATCTTAAAAGGTCTCCACTCCTCCATTATAATTCCTCCTTTAATTTCTCAATATAATCTTTTAAATCTTGTAAAGGTATTACTGCATATTCTTCCCCTACTTTTCCAAAGTCAAATACTAATGCAGTATAAGGTCTATGCATTGCTAATGATTGTTGTTGTAGTTTTGTCAGCCACTCCTTTTTTATCGTGAACTGAGATACAGGCTGCATTTTAGTTTTACATTCCACTAAATAAAAGTTATCAACTAGCACATCACCTTTTTTAGTGTGGCCAGCTCCACTATTTGGTGTCACTTCTCCATCTAAGTAATTTGCTACATATTGCTCCTGTTCATCACTTTTACTTCTCGTACTCATTAAAAACACCTCCTATATATAGTATAGGAGGTATCCCTTATTCGCTAACTTGGTCTTTAACTTTTTTAAAAAAATCTTTTACTACTCTTGATACATAAGCAGGTGATACACTGTACTGATATGCTATGTATGTACCTTTTATGCCACACAGATAATCTGCTATTATAGCACGTTGTTTGTCATTCTTCACGTTCTTTAATTCTGCTCTAATAATCTCTTTTAACTCACGTACTAAGGCACTGAGTTCTACATCTTCTTTACTCTCTAAATAATTCTCTAATGAAGTGTATCTAATATGGCCATGATGTTTGAGTTGTATATATCCATCTATGGATAATATCTTATATATATTTTGTTCACCATCTGTAGTATATCTATTATGTTTGTCTATTCTATTTCTGTACTGTCTTAATTCTCTTTTTATTGAGGGATATGCAAAAGTTGTGAATAGTGTGCCATATGAAGGGTCATAATGGTCTACACACTTCATTATACACTGCCATGCGACCTGGTACAGCTCATCTCTATCATTGTATAATTTATATGGTTTTAATAGGGAATATACCATATTGTCTATGTACTGTGGTAATTCGTTTATCGCCTCCTTATCTCCGTTTTTATATCTCATAACAATTTCCTGGCACTTATTTCCATTATTACTCATCTAACATCACCTCATTTAGTCTAGTTAATAATTCATCAACTACATCTTCGTGTTCATGTAGATAATTAATAAATCTAGTCATACCTTGGAAGTTCAATTCATTCCCTTCTTTATCTAATACTATATTACCTTGCTCATCTATTACTCTATACCAAGAACCTGCTTGTTGTACTATTTTATAAAACATACAAACATTAATCATATCGTATAGTGTATCTACACCCTCTAAGTATTTTAATGTGTAATATCCTAGTCTTCTATTTGGTTTGCATACTTTAGTTTTTATTATTTCCATGCCAACTCTGTTGCCGGCAGGATTTTCAGCTTTACTACTCAACTCTTTATTGTTCTCATCTAATAATGTATCTTTTCTAAATCTGATTCTTAAACTACAAGCATGCTTCCATCCTTTTCCACCTGGTGTGCTTATAGTACTGAACATACTACCTAAGTCTTCACGTATTTGATTAATTCCTATGAACGCACATTGATTTACTGTTAAATGAGGTAAAATTTTACTACAAAATACAGTTAGTGGTTGAGATACACCACCATACGCTTTCTTTTCCATACTCTCATCAAATATTTGTTGAGGAACTAGACATGGTATACTATCTAATACACATAAGCCTACATTGCCAGTTGATATTAATTCAATTATTATTTGTAGTACCTGTTCAGCAGTCTGTTCTTGTGGTCTTACTAATATCATCTTCTCTGTATCTACTCCAAGTAACTTAGCCCATTCAGTATCCAAAGTTTGTTCTGTATCTATGTATAGTACTAATTTTTCTCCTTTTTCTTGTACTTTATCTAGTTCTGCACTCAGTTTATTGAGTTCCTTTTGAGATTGTTTTGTATTAGTCTGTTGTAATAGTTCTATCTGTTGTAGCAATTCACCAACTTTTTTAGAATACACTTCAGCGAATTTCTTTTGTGCATTACCACAAATATCAAGAGCAGATGTTGTTTTTCCTCCACCTTCACCTCCAAAGAACTCAGTTATTTTTCCAATTGGTATTCCTCCATATGTCATATAGTTTGCCATTGGTGAACTAAATGGTATTTTATCTACCTCTATTATGTCAGTTCCTTGTTGTATTATATCTGCACCAAATTTTTTATTTAATGCAGCCATTTTTAAATCAATCTCTCTCATACTAATACATCTCCTTATTAGTTTCTTGGTATTCTTTGTATAGTTCTCTTACTTTGTCTCTAGATTTAGGGTCATGCTCCACGGGAACCACTTCTCTATTCTTACAATCTCCTTTTATAAAATCATATATAAAATCATCTCTAAAACCTATTTCTTCAGCATCTTTTACATCACCCGCATATATCACTTTATCCAAGTTAGCCCATATTATTGCAGCCATACACATTGGACAAGGATACCCAGTTGCATATAGAGTATATCCTGTCAAATCAAAAGTATTTAGTATCTTACACGCAGTTCTTATAGCACATATCTCAGCATGAGCAGTTGGGTCATTATTACCTAATACATGATTACTATCTACACAAATTATTTCTCCAGTTTTACTATTTACTATAGCAGCTCCAAAGGGACCTCCTATTCCTTTACTCATAGTCATTTTAGCTTGTTTAATTCCTAAATCCATTGGTTTACTCATACTTATCACTCCTTACAGTTTATTTATCTTACATATATAGTATAGAAAAAGTGGGTGATTTACTAACCACCCACTTTGTTTTATTTCCCTGTAGTACCATATGAGCCTCTATCCTCATTACCTAAAATATCAACCTCCTCTATATCTAAAGGAGTGCTTCTTTTAACACTTATTTGAACTAATCTATCACCCTTCTTAAAAGCTCCATATCTAGTACTATAAAACATTGCTAACCATTCATCATTATCTCCACAATACGTATCATCTACTAATCCCATGCTATTAGTAAGTAATAGACCAGTATGTTTAAAGGTACTACTACGAGGTAATATATACCCCTCGTAGCCTTTTCCCATGTCCATAGCAAATCCTAAATTGACTACTATTATATCTCCAGGTGAGAACCTTATTATATTACCAGTAGGTTCTACACCATTTACACTTGCAGTACGTACATAACAGTCATACCAATTACCATTTTTACTTTGTGGAGCTTTACCACCTTCAAATAATCTCACTCTTACTTTTTTATTTGCCATTAATAATCCCTCCCATTGGCCATCATATTATTTCTTGTTACATTGAACTCATTTAATCTTAAGTTCATTAATTTCTTCAAGCTACTGTGTAGCATATCAGCTATATCTAATTTCTTCTCACATTGTTTATATACTCTTATATAGATGTCTTCAATAAATTGTTCTTCTTCCACCATTAGTTGAGCATCACTTGTTTTAGCTGCCACTGTACTCTCATCACTGTGCATATAAGCAGTGTTAAAACGTGTTTTCTTTTGAGTCTTAGCTGCATCAACTCTAACTCCTAGTACCTGCATTTTATCTATTAGTTCATACATTAACACTGGTAATAGTGCTATATATTTCTCCAAGTCATCATTACTCAGTGTAGAGGTATTTTGTAGTAGTTCTTTAACTTCATATATACAATCATCCAATGTACTTGTATATTTTTCACTAATAGTTAATGCGGTATTAACTACATCACCGCATTGTTTATTGAACTCTTTTATAATATCCAATTTACTCATTATCAGCACACTCCTTCAATTGAGCCATTAAGAATATTCTACTGTTAAAAGTTTCCTTGTCCAGTTTAAAATTTATCCTTTGGTATTCCACCGGTAGTCTACAAACACTAACTATTACTGCACAATCATCTACAGTTAAACTTTGTTTATTGTTTTCCATTGTTCTTTTTATAGTACTCCATGGTATCATATATACCTGTTTATGTTCTCTGAATTCTACTACTACCATTGGATTACAGCCTTTTATATGGCTGTAAAAATCCAATTGTTCCTTTTGATTGTCTGTTATATTACTAAAATCAAATCTACTACCTTTTACACTTTTTAACTCAAACAAATATTGGAAGGGATATCTATAGTAAATAAAATCACAAGGATTCTTTACTCCTGCATATCCATTAGTAGTATCATATAATCTTACTAATTCTTTACCGACTCCCTTCTTGAAGTTATTCTCGAATTTCTTACCATAGTTCATTGGCATCCTCCCTAGCACAAGTATTCTTGTATTTACAGTACGTGCATTTTGGCTCTTTTGGTGGTACTACATTCAATCTCACACAGTCATCTACATACTGTATAGTATCTTCTATATTATCAATCATTTCTTGTGGTACTTCGAATAAATAACCTTTTTTACTACAATTATCTCTATTCTCATAGATGAATATTACTTTCGGTACTCCTATACACATAGAATAACAGGCTGCTTGTAGTTTATGAGATTGATGTGGTTCATCGTGTGAGTTATATTTATGTGTACTCTCAGTTTTAATCTCTATTATATAGTACTCTCCTTTATATAAGACTAAGCCATCACACATAAATCTCATATTATATTTCTTACTTAATAACTTTGTCTCATTTCCTTCTTGAGATACCACTTCAGGGTCAGTAATTCCTTGTGAGTGTAAATACTTAGCTACATTAATCCATTTACAATTATTAGTGTATTTTGCCATTTGTTGTATATAATCTTGTATTGTCTCATGTCTATCAGTTCCACTCTCACAGATACCGATTAAATTTAATCCACTACTTTGTTCATCTGGTTGAGCACCTATCATCTGATAATATAGACCTCTCTTACAACCTGCTATCCCACTAGGTTTATAAGACCTAGTTGGGATATAATCACTTTCATTCTCCTTCTCTATTGTATATATTAAGTCATTCACAAACTGTTGGGCAATCTCATTACTCTTTTCAGCTCTGACCATTTTGGCTATTTTATTCAACTTCATATGGAACCTCCTATTCTTCATCGGCAGTTGCCAACAACATTATACTATCTTTAGTTTGTAGTTTAAGTGTTTCCTCTGTACCAAATTCTATAGTTACATTAGGTTCATCTACTGCACTAAATAAGTCCTTCATATAAGCGCTATTTACACTGATAATAAATGGCTCTGATAAATCTATCGGCTTAGTATATTCAATCACCTCTAGGGACTTACTAGAAGTTGATATGACCATATTAGTTTCACTAAATACTAAATCTATAATACCTTTATCGTATATACCTATAAATAAATCTAATCTATCTAATGCTTGTAAAACTTGCTTAACGTCTACTTCACAAGTATGTGGATAATTACTATTCAATAATGGTAATACATCGGGATACTCATCTGCTCCCTCTTGTAAAGCTCCAGTAATAGTTACATTTTGTCCTACTGCTCTCAATGTCGTACAATCTTTATCTACCATAAATTTTATGTTCTCAACATCTATTGATTGTAATAAGTTTGCTAAAGTTGGAGGTATTAATAATTCTATTTCTTCTAAATCTTTACCGTTTAACTCAGTACTATATACTTTTATTGCATCAGCAGTAACTATCTCACTATCTCTTACTAAGTAACTAAATAATACACCATCTGTCGGTACATTACTCTTAGCTTTAGCGCCACTAGTTATTGCATTACTTAAAGTTGTATAAGTTACAGTAAATTCTTTATCAGCATCTATGTCTAAAGTTGGGTAAACTTCATCATTAACTATTTCAACTTTGTAATTACCATTACCTTTTACTTCTAAGTAGTTATCTGTCAATTTAAGTGTCACTGTATCTTTAGTAGTTTTATTAATTAATTTACTAAATTGGTCAGCTTTTACTATAACTGACATGTTCTCATCACATTCTGTTGGGTGATTAATTGTTATGAAGTTTATGCCGTCTGTTGCTCTCAATGATAACCCTTCTACACTAAAATCTAACTCGTAGTAATTAGTTATTTCTAATATTTTACTTGGTTTACATCCACCTACAGCTTTCAACATATCTTTTAATATACTTGTATTTACTTTCATAATTTTCCCTCCTAAAATAATCTTTTTTGGTATCTGTTATTACCTTTATATTTATAGTTATCTGCCCAATCTTTAAAGTAATTTATATTGTATAATTGTCTGCTCTCTTGGCTTTCCATACATTCTTCTATTGATGTTCCATATAAAATACACTGCTCATCTATTTGTTTCTGTACTAACTGTGGTAATTTATTATAATGGCTGGTTTTGTGTTGTACTTTTGAAGATACACATATCCTACCATATTTAGTACATAACTCCCCATTTATTGCCGCCATTAACCACGTTGTACTGTCTGCACTCTCAAAGGGATAATTTTCTAATATGTCTAAGTTAGTCATCCCAAACGCATGAACTTTTACTTTTGGATTCTTACTTTGTTGTATAATCTTAAAACATTGCTTATACCAGTCTTCTTTTACTGAGCTGGCCAATCCAACAGTTCCACCAAGTCCTATATATGGAATATGTTTCCCATGAAACGTTGCCTCTAACATATTTTGTAAATGTCTAAAGTCTTCTCCAATATGAAATACTGGTAATAGTTTGTCTTTGTCTCTTACTTGCTCTCTCATATATAAGTAATTGTGCCAAGACTTCTCAGGGGATTCACGTTGTTCTAATAATGTAGGTTTTCTTTTTAACTCACCTGGAATGTCATCTACACTTGCAAACAAAGTAAATTTGTCTGTATTATCATTTATAAACTTTATATAATCTTCTACGTCTATATGTTTATTTTTACTCCAAGCACTGTATGCTCCCGAGTCTATAAATAACTTATTATTGGACATTACTTCTAAAAACTTCATTATAGCTTTTCTGTCATTTATTTGTGAAAATAGTACATCACATTCTCTTTTTATTATTATGTCATTCTGAGTATTTACTTTACTGCCTGCTAAATATAAGTTAAAACTCACTCAGCTCACCTCCTAAAATAATCTCTTTTGAAACCTATTGTTACCTTTGTATTTATACTTATCTGCCCAGTTTTGTATATAATGAATATTAACAACAGTTCTCAAGTTAGTATTTTCTACACATTCTTCTAATGTCAAATTACATTCAGCTATTTGTGCTTCCACTTGTTTCTGTACATCTTTTGGTAATTTTAATATGTGGTTAGGTCTGTGTTGAGCAGAATTAGATAATCCTACAACACCATATTTTGTAAGAATATTTCCATTAATTGCCAACATCATCCAGGTAGTACTATCAGCACTTGTAAATGGATAATTCTCTAATATATCCAAACTAGTCATTCCAAAAGCATGTGTTTTTATATTTGGGTTATTACTCTCTTTTATTACTTTAAAACATTGTTTATACCAATTACTCTTTACTGAACTTGGTCTAACTCCAACTGTTCCTCCTAATCCTATATATGGTATATGTTTCCCATCTAATATTGTATTACACATATTACTCAGATGTTTAAAATCTTCTCCCATATGAAATACTGGCAATAGTTTGTCAGGTTCTTTTACTCGCTCTCTCATATACATATAATTTTCCCATGATAATAATGGAGATTGTTGTTTCTCTTTTAGTGTTGGTGTTCTTGTTAATTCTCCTGGTATATTATCTACACTGGCAAACAATGTTAACTCATTGGTATTCTCATTTAAATAATTTATATACTCATCTGTATCAATACTCTTACCTCTTGACCAAGCACTGTATGCTCCACTATCTACAAATACTTTTGTACCTGGTTTTTCTTTAGCTTGTTGTAACCATAATTTTCCTCTACTCCTATCACGTAGTTGAGAATATAATCTACAACTTCCTCTTGCTATCATGGCTTCATCAGCTTCAATATCTCTTACTCCTGCAAAGTATAAATCAAAACTCATGTTATCAACTCCTTTTTAACTACATATATAGTATATAAAAAGTGGCCAGTTTACTAACTGACCACTTAATTTTTTATTTAAATAATTCATATGCTTCTTGTCTCAATTCAATATTAGTTTTAAATCTACCTCTTATAGTTGCAGTTCTTGTTTTAGCTCCACGAGATTTAATTCCTCTCGCCGTCATACAACTATGTTCACCCTGAACTACTACAATTATATCTTCTGTATCTAATATCATCTGTAGTATATCAGCAATATCTTCTCCAATACGTTCTTGTAATTGTAGTCTCTTAGCTACCATGTCTGCCACTCTAGCAATTTTACTCAGTCCTATAACTTTACCGTTTGGTATATATCCAACACTGACAGTCATATTATACATCAAAGCTAAATGATGTTCACAATAACTAAAAATTGGTATTTTAGATACAGTTACAAGGTCATCTGCTCCCTCATCATAAAAACATTTATCAAACATCTCAGCTATTTCTTCGTTTGTATAATTCATCCCTTCAAATACTTCTTGATACATTTTAGCGACTCTTTTAGGAGTCTCTTTTAGTCCTGCTCTGTTTGGGTCATCTCCTAACGCTTCTAATATATCTCTTACTGCGCCTTCAATTTTCTTAGTATCTATCATATTATACACCTCTCATATTTGGATTCCATATTATTTTATGCAACTGAACTTGAACTTTTACATTGTTTAATTTATTATCCAGTATATACTCAACTAATTCTTTTGGTTCTATTGCACCAAATACTGGTGATACATAAGGCTGAGCTTTACACTCGCTTTCCTCTAGTATATATTCCATTTTCTCTAATTCATTGTAATTACTAACTACAAATTTAATTACATCTTTAGGTTGCAATAGTTTTAAATTCCATAATTTCATTTTATCTTCCATGCCACTACTTGCACATTTATAATCCATTGTAAATATTACTTTACTATTATACTTGTATTCCCAAAACTTATCTAAATCAACTGCTCCATTAGTTTCTATATTCACTTCAACATCATTAGCTATTAGAGAGTTGATTAAATCTTTAACTCCATCATGTATTAATGGTTCTCCTCCAGTTAATGTTACACGAGGAACTCCGTATGTTAATACCTCATCTAATATATCCATTAATGGCATTTCAGTATATTCACTATTTTCACAACTATAACGAGTATCACAGTAACTACATTTTAAATTACAGCCATACAGTCTTATAAAGACTGTAGGCAATCCTGTTCTAACTCCTTCTCCATCTATACTTAGAAATATCTCATTTACTTTATACATTTTATCTTCCACAATTACATCCCCCTTTAACTTCATATATTGCAGTGTTATGAGCACTTTCCTCAACGCTTACTCTAGTACATTTTACATATATGCCATCGAACATACCAGTTAATTGGTCAGCTATCCATTTAGCGATATTCTCAGCAGTTGGATTAACTCCAACAACATCATTTATAAATGCGTGGTCTAGTTGGTTTACAACTCTTTTTATGTGTGTAAAATCCATTACCATTCCATACTCAGTTAATTCTTCACTTTCCAATTGAACTTCTATATTCCAATTATGGCCGTGTAGATTACTACATTTACTTTCGTATGGTAAATCTAATTTATGAGCTCCTGCAACTTCCATTTTCTTTATTATTTTATACATATTATTTTTCCTCCCAATCTATTTTTATTTTATATGGTACTGGGTCAACTGCGCCGTTTGCCTTAAAGGCATTTATTCTATCAATACAAGTACCACAAGTACCACAACAAGGTCTCTCACCTTCATAACAACTATGTGTCAATTCATATGGCACCTTTAAGTCTAATCCCAAACGTACAATATCTTTTTTAGTCATATTTACAAAAGGAGCATGAACTCTAACTTTGTCATAAGTACCAATTGATATTGCTTTATCCATAGTTTCAGTAAATTCAGGACTACAATCAGCGTAGGCTTCACCAGCCGCATCATCTGCATGAGCTCCTAAATATATAGTAGCAATTGTATCTGGTTTGTCTTCAACTAGGCTCATTGCTATAGCAGCTACACTACTTAGTAATAATCCATTTCTAAATGGTACATAAGTTCTCACCATTCCTTCTCCATCTTTAGCTATTTGGTCTGCATAACTCTCATGTCTAATTTCTTCTGTACTATTAGATAATAAAGAACAGTTACTATATGCAAATATTTTACTTAAATCTATTTCTATATGTTTTACATCATAATACTCAGCTATATCTTTTGCACATTTCAATTCAATACTGTGCTTTTGTCCATAATACGCACTAACTGTAACAACATTCTCTTTTCCATATAAATCTACTGCTAATCCCACTGCTGTTGTACTATCTACACCACCACTATTTAATACTACTGCAATTTCTTTACTCATTATTACACATCTCCTTTTTCTTATTTGTTATACATATATAGTATATAAAAAACTCGGCTTTTACTAACCGAGTTTTAAATATTTATTAAATTTCTATTCCTTCTCCATACCATCTATACGTACATTCAATATCAGTTTTCATTGGTATTTCAAATTTTCCGTCTACTACGTGTACCATAATGTACTCTAATATATCTCTCACCTCTTTGGCATTCTCTTTTGGACATACTCCTAATACTTCATCATGCACCGGTATGATTAATTTATATCCCAACTCTTGTAGTCTTTTATTATCATGGATTCTTATCATTGCTATTTTAGTCATATCAGCCGCACTACCTTGTATTATACTGTTAACACATTGTCTCTGAGCATCTGCTATATACCCACCATTATCAACTATTTTATAACCTTCATCTTTGGCCAGTTGTTTTATTTTCTCTTTTGCCTCTCTACCAAAGGCTCTATTCATCAATTTAAGATATTTAAAATAAACCTCATCGGTCACCTCTGTATTAGCAGTTCCAGTAAAATCTAATGGATTAAATGTATCAACTAAGTTAGGATTCTCAACTGTTATTTCAATTGGGTCTAACTGCATATTTGGTAATCTTCTTTTTCTTCCCCACGCAGTTTCTACAAAACCATACTCTCTCGCATTCTCTTGAGCAAAGTCTACAAAACCTTTTACTTTTGGGAACTGATTGTAAAAGTCGTTAATAACTTGTTGTGCCTCCTCTTTACTGATATTCATCTGCTCGGCTATACTTGTTACACCTCTACCATACATAATTCCTAATAATATCGGTTTAACTGAACTTCTACGTTGTTTCCCTTCGGGATTAACTGTTCCGTCAGGTCTGAACTCTTTACATTCATCATAGGGCATATTATACAACTTACTGGCTATAGTACTATATAAATCTTTACCGTCTAAATATGCTTGTATCATATGTTCATCTTGACTCATATGTGCCAAACATCTTGGTTCTTGTTGTGAGAAGTCTCCACCAATTATTACATTACCTGGGCCTGCAACAAACATCTGTCTAATATCATGACCTGCATCTATTACAGTGCCATCACTTAATTTTTTAGTCCTACTTGGTATATTTTGTAAGTTTGGGTCACTACTACTAAATCTACCAGTTTTAGCTCCATACTGATTAAAGTTCGCGTGTAACTTACCAGTTCTTTTGCTTATATGTTCAGGTATGGCATCAATATAAGTACTTAATAGTTTACTCATACCTCTATACTCTAATATACTATTCACTAATGGATGGTTTAATTGTTTCAACTGTTCTTCTCCCACGCTACGTTGACCTTTTGGTGGCTCTAATTTTAAGACATCATAGAATAATATTACTAACTGTTGATTACTTCCTATATTAATATTTACTTCTCCAAACTCACTTATTTTGTTATATTTATCAGGATGTTTTACTCTTAAGTCATTGAATACTCCCTGTTTATCAAGTTCAGATACTTGTGTATTGAACTCATTAAGCGCGTTGTCCATATACGTAGTATATCGTTGTTTTAACTCTTGAGCTAAGTTTGTATCTATGTCTACTCCTTGTGCCTCCATATCAAATACTACTTCTATTAATGGCATTTCTATATTTCTAAATACATCTGCCACCCTTTCAAGTCCTTTTTTATAACAATACTTTCCATCTCTATCCAAATACTCACGTTGAAATTCATATAATTCAAAAGTCATTATAGGGTCAAAGGCTGCGTACATATATCCAACATCAGGTGGTATTTTATTGAACTCAATGCCATTGAACAATTCACCAAATTTACCTACCTCAGCACTTTCACCAGTACAATACTTTTGCCATAATACTTTTAAGCCATGTGGTTCATTTTCATTAAGTAAATATCCTCCAATTAATGTGTCCCAGTATGGCACTATTTTTACTCCTATCATCCAATATAGTATGTGCATATCGAACTTAGCATTGTGTAATACAAATCTAATATTATTATCTGACCAAGATTGTATTAGTTTTCTAACTACTTCAATGGATACATTACTTTGTAATTCCATATTTGTCATATAACTAATATGTCCTACTGGGATATATATTCCTTTTTCATATGGTGTATAAAGACATATACCAGCTACTTTTCCATCTATTCTATCAAGTCCGTTTGTCTCAGTATCTAATGCTACTATGCCATTGGCTACTACTTTTCTATCAAACTGTTTTAATCTATCTTCACTAGTTACTAATTCCATTCTATCTAGTCTATCGGCAAATATTTTAGTAGACATCATCTTTGCATATTCTACTTTATCCTTCATTGTCTTAGGTACTATTGATGTTACTGGTGCTCTTTTATTTTTCTTTTTATTCAACACTTCTAAGGCTTTTTTATTCGCCTCTTTGTTATTACAACGACTAAATGTATCTTTAAACAAACTCATTATATCCCTCCTATAAAAAATACCAGGTAATTACTACCTGGTATTCACTTGTTATTTATTTGTTATTAAAATTCATCATCTACAACTCTACGTCTTCTGCTCTCCCTTCTTGGTGTTTCATCACGTCTACTTGGAGCAGGTTCAACATCATTATGAGCTTTATTACCTCCCCAATCATATATGCCATCTACAATATCTATCATGTCAGCTTTACTTACTTTTGTAACATATGTTCCTTCTATATTGACCTTCTCAGGAAAATCTTCTAGTTCTTTACCATCTTTTTCTAATGCAAACATTTCATAAGTAGTATTAGTATCACCTTTTTTACCTTTTCTCTCAATCTCGATAGGACGCTCAACTAAGCTACCGTATCTATTCAAGAAACTTACTATTTTACCTACAAAGTTTTTACCTCTCTCCCAAACTTTAAGTTTATCATCTGTCTCATCATATAACTGTAGAAATAGTTTTTCTTGTGTTCTATATCCAGCTTTACATAATGGACAATCATCTTTATGAACATGACCATCTTCATCAACTGCTAAACAACTTACATATTTTCTTATTTTTTTGCCATTAACTTCAATCTCTAGTTGATGAACTAAAAAGAAATCCATATCTCCTCCCTCTGGGTCAGTGTATAACATTCTTACTTGTGCTATATCTCCATCATCTTTTAGTGTAAAATATTCACTTGAACCTACGTTTGTAAATTTTCCTGCATCCTTAATGTTTATTTTAGCCATTTAAAACCAACTCCTTTAAATTTTTATTTAATTAACTTACATATATAGTATAGAAAACCAGGTTATTTTACTAACCCGGTTTTTAAACTTTTTACATATTAAAATCATTTAGTGGCTCTTCACTAAGTATTATATTAACCATTGTTTCGTATCCAAGCCAAGCTAATGTGTCCACATGAACTTCTTCTTTAGGGTCTAAATATACTTTAGCTTCATTATATATGTCTAATATTTCGCTTAAATGTTCTTTTACAAATTCTTCACACTCGTCGTAGTAAATTAAATTTGGTATTGCTGAATTAATGCCACCATGTTTATATACATTCATTAAATAATTTTGTACTTCTTCATCTGTATCACATTTATCCAATACATCTTCAATTACATATGCCATTAAACCACTTTCAGTATTTCTTAACATTCTCCATAAATCTTTTTTAGTTACTGCCATAAATAACACCCTCCTTATAAATATAAATCGTTTAAATCTTGTTCAGCTTCTTCTACAGTTTTATATGAACATCCATTAACTAATTCGCCAACTGTACCAAAGTTATCACTGATTTTATTTTGTCTGTAGATATAAAATTTATTGTCCATCCAATGTTGTTCAATATAGAATACACCTTTTTTACTTTCATATGTTTTCATTTAACTTCAACTCCTCTTTTTCTTATCTTTTATTAACATCATTATATCATTACTTATATAATTATACAACTGTTTTGAGAAAATTTTTTTATTTTTTTTCAAATAAAAAAGATAGGTCAATAAAATGACCTATCTTTTTTTTATTTATAATATAATTTATAAAACATTAACATTGACATTCTTAGTCTTGTTATACTCTTAAACATTTGTTCATTCATATAATCACCCCTTAATCACATTTTGTATATCCACATTCAGGACAACTATTACATCCACCAGTGAAGTTTAATTTGGCTCCACACTCAGGACAATTATTTACTGTCATTTCTTCTTGCTTAAGTTCTCCAGTACTCATCTCAATGTGGTCTTCAATATATCTTTGTTTTAATTCCATTAATGCTCTTCCTATTGCACTTGGACAACATTTTCCTGCACTTGTATCTTTTTTCAACGCAGTTCTAACAGAATAAGATGGACAAGCAGGAACACTATTTAATTGGTCGCATATACCTTCTACTGTTCCACCTAATTTACCTGCATAACTTATCATTCTACTAAGTCCTATCATGAAACTATTACATCCACCTGTACTTCCCTTGTCTAAGAAGATATGACATAATTGTCCTGTTTTCTTATGGAAGTATACTGACATCCATAAACTACCACATCCAGTTGTTAATTGAGTACCATATGCTACACAGTTATCAATTGAAGTATCAGTTATTGGTATGTGTATAGTATCTTCCATTGTTTGTTCTTTTGGTGTATCTACTACTAATACACCTTCTTTTTTACAGCCTGCTCTGTAGATTGTTAGTCCTTTACAGCCTTCCTCCCATGCCGCTTGGTATAAATCTCTTATAGTTTCAACAGTTGTATCATTAGTTACATTTACTGTACTGCTTATACTAGCATCAATAAATCTTTGCCATTGAGCTTGTATTGTAACTCTGTCAAACGGGTCTATATTTTGAGCAGTGGCTATAGTACTTACATTTTCCTCAGCTATTAATTCCATATCAATCATCTTTTGTATTATTGGAGTATATACATTATAATATACATCTTCTCCATGTAGGGATTGAGTTTTTCTTGTATAATGTGTAGCAAATATTGGTTCTACTCCACCACTAACTCCTAACATTGTACTTATGCTTCCTGTTGGCGCTATTGTGAATAATTGAGAATTTCTAAGGCCATAACGTTTTATCAAATCAATTGTATTATCTTCAATAACATTACTATTTCTTAATACGGTTATAAAAGTACTTGCTAGTATTAAACGTAGGTCACATTCAGGGAATGGTTCAGTATCCATAGCTAGTAAGGCACTTTCCTCTAATCCTGTGTTAACTAGTGTTTTACCTACCATATCAATTATATCAAGCGCTCTCGCTGAGTCATATTGACAACTCATCTTTAGCAACATATCAGCAAACCCCATAATACCAAGTCCTATTTGTCTCCAATCACGTACGCTGTTTCTTTGTTCTTCTAATGGATGTAATTCTAGTCCTTCATCTAACACATCATTTAAGGCACGTATCGCTATTCTTACTGCACTTTTGAACTCAGGTATATTAAAGGCAGCTTTATCTGTAAATGGGTTTTCTACAAATTCACTTAAGTTTAATGCTCCTAATAGACAACTACCACCTGCCGGTAATGGTTCTTCAGCACAATTGTGTATAACTATATTATTCGCTATAAAGTTATGCAATTCAGGTACTGTTAAATCATAAACATCTTCCGTATAATCTAACGCTGTTACACTTTTTACTATAAAGTTTTTACCTGTATTATCTACATTAACACTATCATTTTTACTTCGTTTACATTTACATTCTTTTGGTATAAATTGTCCTGTTACTGGGTCTTGTGGGCAATTACATTCATGTCCTTGATTAGTTAAAATGGAATGCTTACTGTGTGATATAACTTCTAAATTACTATAAACATTGTTTAAATGGTTATTATCTTTGTGGTGCACATCTTTACCTTGTATACTATGTCCCATTTGTTCCATTATAAATCTATGGTGTTTGTAGTATTTAGGGTCACTTGTTAACTTAATCATTTCATTTATCTCATTACCCTTACTAAATCCAAGTCCATTTAATCTATCTTTTGGTTTTAAATCTTTTGCAGCTACCCATCCTCTATTTCTTGTATATATTTGATGGTCAGGTGTACAAATTAATTTACCCCTATTAAAATCAATTTCAACTAGTTGTGCATTTTCTCTAGTTTTCCAAACTTTAGTAGCACGTTTTACAACTAATTTTCCATCCTTATCCATGCAATAAACATAAGGTTCAGTACCAACTAAATCTTTTATAGCCACTGCTCCTTGTATTGTTTGTACTAAAGTATCACCTGTAACACAAGGATTTACTCCTGCATATTCAAAATTTGCAAATTCATCTAATAAGTTATAACGTTTTATAGTATCCCAGTATAATATTCCTGGCTCTGCCCAGTCATAATTATTTAATGCGATATGGTCTAATATATCAGGTTTATTTTCCATATCATCATCACTCATACGTACTGAGATATTACATTTTTCTAATTTGTTATCTAGTTTAGCATCTATAAAGTCATGTATATCAGGATGACTACTGTCCATACTTATCATTAATGCTCCACGTCTTCCGTTCTGACCAATAACTCTTGCAGTTTGTTCTAAAACGTCCATAAATGATACAGCTCCACTAGTTGTAAGAGCTGCATTATGTACCTCGGCTCCTTTTGGTCTTAATGTACTAATATCAACACCACATCCACCACCATAGCTAAATGTACGGGCTAACTTCATTGCAGCCTCATATATACCCTCGATACTATCATGTGGAGGTTCTATTACATAACAATTACTGTAAGTTACACCTCTGTCTGTAATACCTCTATTACTAAGTATTCTACCACCAAATAAAAATTTCTTATCCACTATCAGTTGAGCAACTTGTGTATCTCCACCACTAACTCTCTCTAGCCAGTCTTCAAAACTTTCACCATTGCGTTGATATTTTTTCTTCCAAATATCTTCGCCTAACTCACTTAATTTCCAATCTTGTAGTTCCATATAACTACCTCCTTTGTATTAAAAAAGTCTTACTATATATAGTATAGTAAGACTTCGTTTTTTACTAACTTAATAAATAATTTAATTTCTTTTGTAATGCACGTCTAATTCCAACAACTCCTGCAGTACTAACTCCAATTTCCCTTGCCATATGAGATTGTTGTAAGTCACACATATGGTCAAGTGCTACCATACAATATTGAAGTTGTTTTTCAGATAAATCTTCTTTATGCACTAAGTCAGATAATTCAACTTTGTCATATTCATCTTCAACACTTGCTTCCTCCCATCTATCTTCAGTTGTTTCATAACAACTCATTGGAGTACATTGGTCGCCGTTATTGGCTTTTCTCTTATTACTTGCATTACTTTGTGTTAGAGTTCTTAATGCGTTCTTGATATAAACACATATCATACTAGTAAGTTTACCACTAGTACTCTTTTCAGCATCAAAGTTTTCAAAACATTTCCATATTTGTTCTAATATTATACTTGTAACTTCATCATCGCTTACACCAACATATTTTTTACTTACTTGATAAAATAAACTTTTATTCTTTTCAAATACGTAGGCAATAACTTCATCATGAAAACCTGCTTGGTAATCTCTAACTAATTCCTCATCAGTGTGTTGTAAACCATAAACTTTAACTACATCTTTAAACATACATCATTCCCCCCTGAACTGTATTTTTTTATTTACTTTTTATACTTATAATTATATAGACCTTTATATAATTAATCAACACTTTTTTTATAAATTTATTGAAGAAATTTTTAAATTGTCAAATTCAGTGTCTAAGTCGTTGATGTCTCTACTATCTAAATAGTTTACTTTACTCAGTAACTTAGTCTTACCTAAATGATGTAATAATTTTCTACTACCATTCTTGCCAGCTTCGTCTGGGTCTAGTGCTATTATATAATGTCTTATAGGTAATTTATTCAACATAGAATACTGATTTCCTCCTCCAGTACCAAATATACATATAGCGGGATGACCTAACTTCCAAAGAGTTAACATATTAAATGGAGATTCCACTATATATACTGGCTGTCTATATAATTTCTGTCTCAGTATCTCACTTGCTCCCAGTAGGTAATCAGTTTTATTTATGCCACTTGGTATATAATATCTTTTGCCTATAATACTTCTACGTTGTATCCACTTTACTTCACCTTTTAAGTTGGTAACTGGGATAGTTATACAATCATCTTTTCTGTCATACCCTATGTCGAACTGTTCTATTATATCATCGGTCAAACCTCTGTTATACATATAACCGACAGTGTATCTGTAACCTTGTAACACCTCCTCAGGGACGTTTGGTAGCTCCTCTTGAGTAATTGTTCCTCTGCTTAAATTTAGCTCCACCTTGCGGGTTTTAAGAGTTAGACCTGTATTATATTGAGCCTTAATCCATTTATTCCCAAATACTCCGCCATCGTTATATCCAAAGCAAGAACTAATAAAACTTGTCAGTGACGCAGTATAACCACAAGTAAAACAATGTACTGTGCCAGGCTCTATTATTTTACTCCCTTGATATTTTGGAACAATAGAAACCCCACAAGAGGGCTTTCGTTCATGTCCATCTTTATGTACTGGACAAGTTATCATGATGTTATCTCCTGTGGGTTTTATATCATTCAATAAAAATATTCCATTACTCATCAAACTACCTTTTAAATCAATTAATAACTGTTGATACGTTGTATCAAGTTCCATACCATTTACATTAATCATCTTCACATAACTCCCATCTACTATGGTTTTCTATCCACTCATCTAGGCACTCAGTACTGCAAAACTTAAGTTCCTTATAACTACAATAATCAGGTAATTCTAAAACTATATAATCATAATCTAATTTTTCTTCACAATGTTCACATCTCATATTTATCCCTCCTGAACTTTATATAATAAATCAAATAGTGGGTCTAGGTGCTCAAATACTAAATCACCTTCATCCACTGCTTTATTTATGAGCCATTTTAATTCTCGTACTAAATCTTTTTCAATTTCCATTTCTCTTATTTTTCTACCAGTTAACATATAATCAACTCCTTTAAATATATTATATTATATTTCTAGAATTTACTAACTAACAATTTAAAAAAGAAAAACCCCTGACATTGTCCGCTCCAATGCCAGGGTAAAAAAGGGAGTTATATTATGAGTAGAAGAATGTGCCTCCACATTTCCTCTACATATATAGTATAGAAAAAAGTGCCATTTTACTAACTAGAAAACATCAGTAACGTCATTTATTTTATTATTATTTCTAAGTGGTAATTGTGGCTCAATCTCAGCTCCATCTTCCAGTTGTTCAGTCACAAAGGAAAATATACCGTTGTCGATATCCCACACATATAATAATTGCTTATTATTTTCTCCATATCTATTCTTAGTTATTTTAAGACTCAATCCCGCTTTAGTCTGTACTAAAGAAATTACTCTACTACTATTCTGAGCAATACCATCACTCTCGCCTATGTCTGCTAATTCAGGATTCTCAGGTTTGGCCATATCAGCTTTATTTCTGTTAGCTTGAGCATCGACTATAATTGGAATACTAAATTCAGTACTCATATTAAATAAATCTTGTGCAATATGAGTGTACTGAGTTCTTGTTTGGTCTCCCTTTAAGCGTCTCTCATCTTCCATTAATGATATTTGGTCAATACCAACTATGTCTGGTTTATACTCTTTTATAAGAGCACGTAGTTTGCTCACTGTTAACATTTTACCTCCAAAGTCTACTGGTGTTACTACTATATATGGAGGTAATTCTTTATTGTTCTCTAAGTCATTAATATATTGAGTATAATCTCCATCTGCTATTGTCCCTCTCATTAATTGAGAGTTTGTGTAGTTCATACCTAAAGTATCATTTCTATATGCTACTTGTAATACTCCCATCTCACCACTATAATGTAATACTTTTTTATGTTGTTTATTTGCCTCTGTTAGAAACTTTTGTAATAACCAAGATTTACCTTGGTTGACTCTACCAACTATAGTTACTAGTTCTTCACCTGGCAGCCATCCATTAAGTATCTTATCTAGTTCAGGTAAGCCACTTCCAATTCCTAACATACCACCTTTAGCACGTTTATTCTCTAAGTCTTTTATTTTCTCATCAACCATATTGTTAATATTTACTCCATTACTCTGAACAGTTTGGTCAAGTAGTCGTTGTGCTCTTGTGACTATATGTTGTAAGCCATCAAAGGCATTCTGTTCTAATACATCACCACTAGCTTGAAATAGTGCCACTCCCTGGTCAAATAGATAATTTTCTTTAAGATTGTAGATAATATATTTTAATGGCTCTAATACTTCAACAACATCAAAGTCAGGAAATTTTCCCATGAATGTTTCCCAGTCAGGTACTTTTCCATAAGTTCTAAAGTGAGTACATATAAAGTCAAACTCATCTTGATAGTCTTTAAAATACTCCTTTGTTATCCCTTGACTCGTATACGCATCTAAATTATTATTATTCAATATGTCATTTATAGCTTGTAACTGTACCATTATATTCTCACCCCTTTTGGTTTCCTTTGTGTTTTGTTGATGAATTCAACTATTGTGCTTGTATCTAATATTCTACTCGCCAATCTACCTCCAATATTATCATCCAACTGGTCATCAATAACATTACTTGTAAATATGTTAGCTTTGTTATTGACTATACGCGGATTAATTAAGCTGAATAATATTTGATGGTCATATTCTTTTAACTTAGTTACTCCTATGTCATCCCACACTATTAAGTCTACAGTTGGGATTAATTTCTCCATTTCTTCCAGTCTTATATCAGGTCGTTTTATCGCATTTCTTTTGGCCATTAGAAATTCATCTACATTGATAAATAGTCCTCTACAACGAGTGCCATTACCATTCCAAATGTTACTAAAATATTTACTCATCAACTTTATTGCCCACGTAGTCTTCCCATTACCAAAGTAAGGACTATATAGATACAAGTTACATCCATCATGTACAAAGTCATTGATATTTTCTTTTATACTATTAAGATACTCATACTTTTTAATATCATTACCTGCACTCAACTTCAAGTCTTCAGGCTGTTGTTTATTTGGTGGTATATTAGCTAAGTTAACTAAATAATAATATTGAAAATATACACTACAGCTACAATTACAATCTTTTGTGCCATACATAGGGCAGTTAGTTCTGAACCAACATTTATCTTTAATAAATTTAAATTCTTTTACATCATACATATGTAAAACCTCCTTTTATCTATAGTATAGTAAAAAATACATTTTTACTAACATAAAAAAACCCTCGATACCAAAGGGGGGAGGTATCGAGGTAAAAAACAAATAGATATTAAGGGTTGAGTATGTAAAGAGGTTTCACATATTCCTTACATATATAGTATAGAAAAAATCATTGTTTTACTAACTACTAAAATAATCTTTTTTGTCTATTATCAACTGCTTGTAATTTTATGATGAAGTTTTTTATATCAACAAATAAGTCATCACTAAATGGTATATCCTCTAGTTTATATACACCATATTTACCTAATAGCCATGCCATTACAGTTTCATAATCTGCATAGTTTTGTTTTTTACTTTTAATTCTTAAATTACCTTTTACACTTTTAACAATCGCTTTTACTTGAGCATCTTTACAACCAACTAATTGTGGAACTCTTTTATCTAATTCAGTGCTAACTACATTTCTAATAGTGCTCTCAGTTGGTATGGCAACTTCATTACCAAATAATATATCCATTATATCACTTCTTAATTGTTCAGCAACTGGACTATCAGTTAACATCATACCTACTACTATTACAGCTTTAATTGGATATAATCTTAATCCTCTATTTGGTATATTTTCTAAAACTACATCTTGTAGTTTTAGAAGTTTTTCAACTTCATTTTTTCTATAAGCCCTATAACCATAATTACTTAATTCATTGGCATTTCTACATCCTATTTGATTTAAACATTTTTTACTTACCCCATAAAAATTAGCTACCATTGGTTCAGTCATATAGTCTACTACTTCCCCATACTTCTTAAGTAAGTTAACTAAATTTATTTTCCCCTCTTGTTCCTTAGCCAATACAAGTTGTCTATCCTCTTTGTTATTTGTTAAATTTAATCTCATATAAATCACTCCTCAAATTTTATTTATCTTGTGTTACACATATAGTATATAAAAATGTTAAAATTTACTAACTAGTTTAAATAAAAAAAATCCCAGTGGGTTACCAAGCCACTGGGATGTATATGGGGATTGTTAATAATTTCTTATTAGTTGGTTATATGAAGTTAATCACCTACTCTCTTATTATACACTATTGGGTCATATAAGAAAATAATAAAAATTAAAATAATATAAAAATAATTTAATAAAATAAGTTACATATATAGTATAGAAAAACTGTGCAGTTTACTAA
>ERZ779799.25-NODE-25-length-67361-cov-9.851856_pt1 | contig 67361 bp, 41 predicted proteins | sample MGYA00511253_ERZ779799 | MGnify/ENA primary metagenome ERZ779799 (study PRJEB29588, sample SAMEA2159541) | human gut metagenome | biome: human gut; feature: human-associated habitat; material: faeces | place: Denmark | collected 2008/2010 ...
TTATACAGATTTATGAACTAAAGATAGCAAGCTAAGGAACTTGCGAAACTTGAATAGATATTATTGTACAACGCATAAAAGGGTAGATCATGACAGAAGAACTGAAAGAGCTGTTGCAGGAATGCGACACGCTGAAAGCACGATTGATGGCGCTTCGTCCTTTGCCCGCTGAAGCCCTGAAAAAGATAGACGAGGCTTTTGCTGTAGAATATACTTACGAGAGCAATCGAATAGAGGGAAATACGCTCACGTTGCAGGAGACGGAACTGGTCGTCAATGAGGGCGTGACCATTGCAGGCAAGTCAATGCGTGAGCACCTGGAGGCGATAAACCACAGGGAAGCTATCGACTACATCAAGGACTTTGCAAAAAACGACATAGAGATAAGCGAGGGCACGATCAAAGAGATACACGCCCTTGTACTTCACGGCATCAATCGCGAAAATGCTGGACGCTACCGCACAGTGCCCGTGATGATTTCGGGTAGCCAGCACATTCCACCACAGCCGTACCTCATAGAAGAACAGATGGAGGAGTTTATGAGAAGGAGAAAGAGAAGGTGCATCCGGTGTTGATAGCGGCATACCTCCATGACACGCTCGTAGGCATCCACCCGTTTATTGACGGCAACGGACGCACGTCAAGGCTGCTGATGAACCTTTACCTTTTGAGGAAGGGCTACACGCTTGTAAACCTCAAAGGCAGTGACGAGGAGAAATTGAGCTATTACACGGCTTTGGAAACCTCGCATATAGAAAAGAAGCCCGAAGCATTTCAAACGCTTATCGCAAAAGCGGAAACGGACTCTCTGAAGAAATACCTCTCCATCATGGGAGAGACTGTGTAGCCTTATCCGCCACCAGCATGTGGAGCAAAGCCCCTACGGTTTGTCCGTAGGGGCTTTGCTTATTAGATGATGAGGGATGGATCGGTTAGTAAGTGACCTTCAAGCCGACATAGTAGCTTCTCGGCAGAGAGGGACCGTAGATGTAACCGGAGTCGCGGTTCCAACCCTTGTCGAAATCCTTTTGATAGGCATTGGCGATGTTTTGGATGCCACCGTTGACCTGGAGCGTGATGTACTTGTAGATGGTGAAGTCGTAGGCCAACTTCATATTTACCTCCATAAACCGAGGGGTATGGACCGCTACAGGTTCTTCCACACCCGAACCGGCAGAATGGCCTACGAGCATGCTGCCCGTATAGTTGCCCGTGAGGGAGGCCGTGAAACGCTTGACGGGGGTGAAGGTAGCCGTGAAATAGCCGTAGGTGTTGGGGGTGCGCATCATCTTCTTATACTTCTGCTCGGGCACCTCGTCGTTCCAGGCGATGGCTTCGTCGTAGTGGCTCTGCTGCAGGGTGAGGCCAGCCTGGAGGGTGAACCAACGGGTGAAGACGGCCTTGCCCTCAAGGTTCAGTCCCAAGACCTTGGCGCCATAGGCATTGTAGCGCTCCTGGACGGTATTGCCGTGGGCATCGGGTTGACTGAGCTGGCGAAGGGCAAAGACATGGCTGAGCGAGGTGTAGAAGCCTTCGATCAGGAAATTGGTCTGGACTTGGCCAAACTGATGGTAGAGGTCGGCCGAGAGACTGAAGCTATTGGAGCGCTCCGCCTTGAGATGGTCGGCCAGGACCGTGACCAGTCGTTCACCACCTACTACGCCGACATGGAGGTCTTCGTCGAAAGCCTGGGGAGCTCGAAAGCCGCCAGCATAGGTGAGGCGGAGGTTGATGTTGTCCGTGGGATTGTAGCGGAGGTTGGCACGGGGCGAGAAGATGACATCCTCGACAAGGTTGTGCTTGTCGAGGCGACCACCCAACAGGAAGCTCCACTGCTTGTTTTTCCACTCATTCTGGAAGTAGAAACTGCCGATGCGCACGTCCTGCTTGAAGTGGCGGTCGTAGCCGAGGATGACATCCTTGAGGCCTTCGAAATTGTACTCAGCGCCGAGGGTGAGGTCGGAGGGCATGAAAAGGAGCTTGTCGAACGAACGGACATACTGCGCGCCCGTCACATAGGTGACGTCGTGGGTGGTGCCGTAGGCCTTGGCCGCAGCGAGGCGGTCTTCCTCTGTTCCCTCGCCGATGCCGCCATAATAGCTCTTGCGGGACGTGGCCTGGAAAGAGAAATAGGCCGTGAGGCGTCGGTGTGCGTCGGGAGAGAAGTAGTTGTAGGTGAGACCGCCACCCTGGATGTTATGGTCTGCCTGCTCGGCGACATTGGCCTCATGGGGAGCCTGGTCGAGCTGGTTGCCACCACGGCGATACTCATGGATGGCGCTGTACTGGAGGCTCAGTTTGGAATAGGGGCTGAGGCGGAGGTAGGAGTTGAGGCCGAAGGTCTGGCTCCGCAGTTCGGGCAGTTCGGTGTAGCCATCGCCGTCGTGGTCATAGCCCTGACGGGATCGCGTCTGGCCGAAGGCATAGACGCCGGCCTTGTGGTCGTCGGTGACGAGAGAGACATTGCCCGTGGTCACATTGTCGAACGAACTTGATCCGCCCTGCGACAGGAAGGTGTGGCCAAAGGAGGCGGAGTTGCGGATGGGTTCCTTGGTGATGATGTTGATGGTGCCACCGATGGCAGAGGCGCCGAAGAGGGCCGATCCTCCACCACGGACCACCTCCACACGGTCGATCATATTGGCAGGAATCTGCTCCAGGCCATAGACACCCGTGAGGGAGGAGAAGACGGGACGGGAATCGACCAGGATCTGAGAGTAGTGGCCGTCCAGGCCATTGATGCGCACCTGCGTGAAACCGCAATTCTGACAGTTGTCCTCGGTGCGCACGCCAGGCTGGAAGTTGAGGCCCTGCGCCAGGCAGGTGGACTGGGTGATGTCGAAGACCTTGCTGCCTACCACACTGACCAGGTTGGGGGCCAGTCGGCGGGCCGTCTCATTGCGGTTGGCAGAGACCACCACCTCGTCGATGGCGACATCGTCGGTGAACAAGGAGAAGTTGACTTCCTGGGTGGTATTGTGCTGGACGGTGACAGTACGCTCCTCGGTCTTATAGTCTAAGAACTTGACGACCATCGTGAAAGTGCCCTCGGGCAGGTTCTTCAGAAAATAGTGGCCGGTATGGTCGGTGGTGGTACCAATGGTGGTACCTTTGAGTTGGATGGTGACGTAGGGCAGGTGCTCGCCTGTCTTGGTATCGACCACGTGTCCAAAGAAGTTGGCATCGGTGGCCTTGTCGGTCTCCTCGATGGGGTTTTCACTACGGGTGCCGTCTTGGACAACGGCGGCTTGAGCGGCAAATGAGACTGTCAATGCGCCGGCGAGGAGCATCAACTGAGATTTCTTTGATTTCATTTTTTCTCTTGTTAATAAACTATGTTGTTATAAATTACGCACATGGTGCCTGCGCATGGCTATTGGTGCCAGCACATGCGCTATGGCGACGAAAAAGGAAGAACAGCCGAAGCTGACTTCTCTGCTTTCATCACAAAACATGGAAAGGATAAGTACCCAAGCGACCACGAAGTATCGTGATAGCCAATAGGTTTGGATCAAAAATCCGAAAAACTACAAAGTAAGGAGAGCCGGCGGAGCGCGGGTAGATTGGATATCGCCTTGGCGCGTCTTGACAAAGAGGCAAGACATGGAAAAGGCGACATGGACCATAGCAACAAATGCTGCTATATGAACAATGGTAGGCACCACGTAGGGCAGACTTTGCAAATGGCAGATCGGGCACTCTTGGGTGAAGCCCTGGCTGGTGGCGAGGTGGCCGTTGTGGTGGACATGGTGGTTGCAATCGGAACAATAGGCAGCGGCAGAATTCCCTTCCGCCGCCGTGTGGTAGTGGAAGGTGATGGCCAGCAGCATGGGCAGATAGACCATCATGAGCAGCCAGGCAAACCGCGTTCTTCTATTGTAGTAATTACGCATTTTTCTAATTGCAAAATTACCAATTCTCATTTTTACCACCAAACAATGAAATATCATTTAACCAAAATTGTGGTCTCTTTTTAAAAAGAACCGCCCCAAACGGGGCAAGACGAGCGGCAAGAAGAAGTGAGGCTGCAGATTTCGCCTCGTTTTGTTGCGAAATTCAGAGAAAATCAGTAATTTTGCAGTCGTGAAAGAAATAGAGCGTCATATAGAGTCATTATTGCTTCGCAACGATTGTGTCATCGTGCCCGACTTAGGTGGGTTCGTGGCTCATCATGTGGATGCGCGCTACAGCGAGGAGGAGTGCCTCTTCCTGCCGCCCACCCGTATGCTGGGCTTCAATCCGCAACTGACGATGAACGACTCGTTGCTGGTGCAGTCGTATGCCGACACCTACGACCTCAGTTATCCCGAGGCTTTGGGCCGCGTGGAGCAGGAGGTGGCAGCGCTGCGCAGTGCCCTCGACGAAGAAGGCCACTGCGACCTGGAGGGTCTGGGCACGCTCTACAAGAACCAAGAGGGCAAGTTGAGCTTTGCTCCCTGCGAGGCAGGCATCCTCACCCCTTCGCTCTATGCACTCGACAGTTTCGAGGTCAAGCCGCTGGAGACGGCAGCAAAGAGCGAGGCGGAAGAGGAAAAGACGCAGGCCGTCGTCGTCACCCGTGACGAGGAGAACGGACAGCGCAGGGTCAGCGTGAGCTTGAAGTTTCTACGCCATGCGGCCATGGCAGCTTGTGTATTGGCCATCTGCATCTTCGTCATCAGTCCGATGGGTGTACAGCGGCCTGAGAACAACTACAAGGTGCAGAGTGCGATGTGGTCGTGCCTCTATGAGAATCCGGCTGGCGAGGCTGCACAGAAACCCATGAAACTGACGGTGGAGAAGAAGAAGCCAACGGCAACACCCGTGACTACGCAAAAGCAGGTCTGGACCATCGTGCTGTGTACGCACGTGCCCATGAGTGGTGCGAAGACGTTCTGCCAGGCGCTCAAGGACCAAGGCTACGAGCACACGCGCGTCGTTGATCATCAGGGAAGCATCAAGGTGGTCTATGGCAGCTACGACTCAAAGGCTCAGGCACGGGAGGCGCTGCAGGGCATGAAGCCCGACCGCTATTTCAACACGGCGTGGATTCTCAACATCGAAGAGTGATCCTTCTCCTTATTATATATTTAATACCTTATTATTATAGCAGATTCTTATTGGTATGAAACGAGTAAGATGCCCGAAGTGTGACGAGTTTATCACGTTCGACGAGAACAAGTATGAACCCGGACAGCGGTTGGTATTTGTGTGCCCCGCTTGTTCGAAGCAGTTTGCCATCAAACTGGGTGTGTCGAAGCTCAGAAAGACTCAGAAGGAGGAGAACGAGGAGACACCGCAGCCGGATGCGCCCTACGGCAGTTTGACGGTGATAGAGAATGTCTTCCACTACAAGCAGATTATCCCCCTGCATCTCGGTGAGAACGCCATCGGACGCTACCAGAAGAGCAACCCGGTCAACTGTCCGATAGAGACGGTGGACCCGAGTGTGGATCTGACGCACTGCCATATCAACGTCTCGCGGGACAAGAACGGAAAACTCAAGTATGTCTTGCGCGACGGACCGAGCTATACAGGCACCTTCGTCGGCACGGAACTGCTGGGGGATCGCGAGCGGCGCGTCATCTACAACGAGCCGCTCTTCACGTTGGGGGCGACCACCATTATCCTCAACGCACCCGAATAGGGTTCTTCCAACACGACCTGCAGAGTTGGGAAAACAACTTGAACAACTTTTACAACAAGTAACAACGCTTCGCGGGGACATTGCCTCTTCGAGGCTCATGCAGACCAAAGGCTGCTTGTAGCGAAACAACAAAGAACAACGCTTCGCGGGGACATTGTCTCTTCGAGGCTCATGCTGACCAAGGGTTGCTGCAAGAGAAACAACTATGAACAAAACCTATCACTCGATTTTTCGGATGAACCACAAATTGAGTAAATTTGCACTTGCTTGTTGAATTCACGAAGCTGCTGGTTGACCAGGATGGCGTAATGATAGTTAAACAACAAAACATTGCAAGAAATCACCCTAAAAGGTATACGCCATATACCATTTAAAGTGTTTTCTTGCAAAAAGCTACAAACGTATGGACAAAATACAGAAAATAATGGCACGACGGAATGCTCTTTTGCCTCTTTCAGAAAGAGATAGAGAGCTACTAAGCCGTCGCTTCACTATAGACTTTAACTATAATACAATAGTTCGTTAAAATTTGAGTATATGGCTACACAGCCTTAGGCTGCCAGCCAATGAGTTCTTTGACAATCTTACTAATTAAAGTTCGGTTCGGTCGGCATCGGGACATGTCGAAAATTAATTTCGTATAGTTCGCATTGAACATCAGCGACTTAACTTTTAACTTCATCATTAAAGCCTTGTTTTTCTCCTGCATAACTAAACGGCTGACATGGAAATCCAGCTGTTAGAATATCAAAATGGGGTATATCCTTTGCCTCTACAGTCTTTATATTACCAGTCGGAATCTCGTGAAAATTCGCCTCGTAGGTTTGTTGTGCAAACTTGTCGTTATCGGACGAGAATACACATTTGACATAGTTACTTTTCATGGCAAGACGGAATCCACCAATACCACAAAACAAATCTATACCCTTATATTTCTGCATCATTAAATATTTTTCTTTTTTATCATTCTGTCTCCTCACTAACCGCCTTAATCTCGTCAGCAAGTATTCAATATCATTCTACCTTCTTTGGCAATTTACTTGAAGTCTTTTCTATTTTCTTTTCGTTGCTTGCCACTCTGCGTTCCACTTTTTTTATGTCCTCAGCAGGAGGAAGGTTTTCGGGCTTTATGCCTCGTCGCCCCAGCATCTGCCTTACACTTACATTGTTCTGAATGTGTTCGGCAGTAATGCTCGGTTCGCCATAAAGGTCTTTCTGCTCCACATTGTAGTTTGTCATTTCTGTTGCGAGGTTCTTTGCAGCAATGGTCAGCGTAGGAAGAAAATCTGCCAACGGGCGTGTTGACTTGATGCCGAGGCGAAGTTTCATGTCTTCGGTGGTATGTCCGCCAAACAAAGCCGTGTCGCCTTTTGAACGTATACGACCAAATCCACGGTCATCAACACCACGCTCATAAATATTGCGAGACAATTGCTTTTCTGAAGCACGTAACCGATCGCGTGTTTCCAGACGTGAAACTTGCTGCAAATGCTCGGCTATAAGTTCTGCTCGCCTTGTCTGTAATGCAAAATAACCTTGTGCAAAGGCTATTTCTTCTTTCTTTGGATCACCGTTCTGAGCTATGAGATAACAGGCAAAACGAGTGAGCATATAGTCCTTGACTTCACGCTTAGCACCTTTTGCCAAACTTATCATTTTCGTGACCTCACGAAAATGATCATCCACGTTGATATTCTGTGATTTACATGATTCCACAGCTCTGCCTATAGCTATTGTAAAATTCTCCCAACGTGCATAGCCAAGAACCGACTGAAGCTCGCGTGCAAACCAGACTTCAACCTGTTCTTTACCATTATCGCTCTCAATGTAATGCGTTATCTCGTTGAAAGCGGATGTATGCAGATTTATTCTTTGAATGTCCATGTTATAATATTTCTTTGTTTTCTTTCTCCTCACTAAACGCCTTGACCTCGTCAGCAAGGACTTTCTGTTATTTCTCTTTCGGTACTATCAACTGACAATCCGCCACTCCGATAGGTTTTCCCATATCTTCAAGTGCGAGTTCCACCTCTACTCGTGTCAATGCCTGTGTCTCATACATTTTGAGATTAATGGCATTGAGCAACAAGTCGCAATTCCAACCTTTAGAGCGTGTCTCCTTTGCATAGGAAAGCATTGCTGCATTATCATCACCAACTTTCCGAAGAAGTTGCAATATATGTCCCCATGGTAAAAGTGCGACAGCTTGTCGCACTTTTATGTCCGAGTGACAAAAACGCTCGTAGAATTTCTTCATGTCCCACAGATTTCGTGGTGAAACACCCATCTTGGGATAGCGTTCTTTCAGGTCTGCAGACAATCTTTTTGCTACACGATCACCATACCCACTTTCAATCTTGCGCTCATGAAGCATTTGACCAATCTCCCAATAGGCAGTAGAGACATAGCCATTGACATGTCGGGCTATCTCCGTCCGTGCATGCTCAATTACTGCGACAGCGTGTCGCAGTATCTCTGCATAATCACCGCTCCCTATTGAGAGTTTGTTATCTTTATTGTCTGTTGCCATTTTATCAGTCTATATTATCTTGCCTGAGAAGGTCTGCCACTCCCACTTCAAGCAGTTTGGCTATCTTCATAAGATTCCCCAAATCTGGCTGACAAGTATTAGTACACCATTTTGATATGGTTGTTTTATCCTTTCCCAGTTGTTCACCAAGCCATTTGTTCGTTTTCTTTTTTTCAGCAAGAACTACTTTTAGCCTGTTTAATTCTTTATTTGCCATATTCAGATGCGAATTTGATTGCAAAGGTAATTATAATACTCCACAATTCCGCATAAACACAGCAACATTTACGTCTACTTAGCAACTTGATGAAAAATACTCACCACAAGTTAAGCCTACATTTCACTCGTTGTACGGTACTTACCCCTTTACCACCCAACTTCTCCACATCCCGAATGCTCACCTTGCGGAGCAGACTTATTACTTCCCTATATTCGGCATTCATCTGTGCTGTCGTTTTTACAGGGCCAACCTTGAGCCCGAGTTTTCCACCTTTCTCTATATACCGCTTCCTTCCTGACTGCAATCGGAATGAGATATTATCACGTTCCAATTGCGCACAGGTCGAAAGCGTGGATGTCATTATACGAACAAAGAGGGATGGATTTCCTTCTTTGTCCAATAATGTAAGCTGTTTCTTTTGTATGTAGAGGTTGATACCACATTCAATGAGCTGCTGACAAAGGGCAACGTGAACATGGTTTACCATAATCTGAAAGCAGACAAGATACGCAAGCGCATATCGCATTACTTTGGCTTGCAACCAATCGTCGTAGAATCTTGGATAACGTCTTTGACACCGTTGCGAAATGCCTGTTGCCATCATTCAAGGGCATAGAACGAAGTAAGCTCCATCATGCCTGTCTCTTCAAGAAGAATTGCTCATTCTACTAATCGCCCAACATCATACACTTTTGGGTAATATTGGCGTAACCGAAAGTTAAATACGTTAAATTTTACCTATTTCGCATCTATATAGAATCCACTCAGTCACTTTTCTACCGTTTAGAACGTATAATACTGATAATCATCTAATAATAGATACGCTCTATGTAATTCCCTAACAAGCATCAACATTCCTGACTCTGTGACAACCATCGGGAATCATGCATTTTACAATTGTAAATCCCTCACAAGCATCAATATTTCAAATGGCGTGATGAGTATTGGAGGTAATGCTTTTGAGGGATGCGTTTCCCTCAAAAGTATCAAAATTCCAGATTCTGTAACAAGTATTGGGGACTATGCTTTTGGGGAATGCGACTCCCTTTCCCCTCAAGTCAAATCCGACATCATTCAACGCTTTGGAGAAAATATCTTTTAAACATAATAGTAATTGAATCGTAAGCGTGGCCTGTCACGCACCTTCGCAACTGGTGAACGGTAATACTCCGTTTTTCAGGCCGCTTTTAACCACATTTTCGCATCGGAAGTGAGTGGATACAACTGTCCCGACGGGGTGGGAATGCTCCGTTTTCGCCACTTAGCATAATCTTACGTTTAGACGTTTTACATTAGATACGAATGGACTCATGTGTTCCATTCGTATCTAAATGCAAGCGCCCTAACAAGATTTTTGTATAGGACATGAGAAGATGCGGTACCAATCCTCCGCTACACACGCTGCTGAGCCATTATGTCAAATGAACAGTACCACTCGTCCACTACGAAAAATCCTACAACGTAAATCAGCGGCACCAAAACACCGCTACCGGCGGTACTAAACCACCGATATTTTCAACTATTTTGCAGATCGTTACAGACCGCTGCATTTATTCCAGCAAAAATTAGTAATTTTGCACTCAACGTTAATTATTCAATCATGGACAATACCAAAAATATAAACCGTTTGAAGGCCGTACTTGCTGATGCTAACCAGACAAACAAGTGGTTGGCAAAGCAATTAGGCAAGGATCCTGTGACCGTGAGCAAGTGGTGTACCAATACTACCCAACCAGACTTGCAGACACTATCAAAAATCGCAGTACTCTTGAAAGTCGATATTCGAGAGCTTCTTATCAGCACAGCTAAATAAACCCAACTGCAGAACTGAGAGATACCGAATGTTCTGCAACCACAATTTTATTCTACTGAAGAATGTCTAACACTTCTGAACATATCACATTAGGTGAAGTTGCAAAGATAAAGAATGGAACCGTAGAAAGCATCCAGTCTTATCTTGCAGGAAAAGGTGTAATTATTCCTGCAGACCCTGGCTATGCTCTTTCTGCAACAGAATTAAAGGCAATAGATCCGGTCCTTGCCTTTAACCTTAAATACATGACAACTAAGCCAAAGTCTACACCCAATTTATCGGATAATGCAAGGGAAGAACGGTCTAACGCAACCCCTAAGCAGTCAGGCACAAAACCAGAGACATTGACTAATTTTGTTGACTTGTCAAAACTCATAGAAGGAAATGCGACAGGTGAAGAGGTTATTCAGAAGAAGCCCGAATCAAAGAAAAAGCAAGAACAAAGACTGATAGGCATCATTAAGTTCTATGATGATGAGAAAGGTTTCGGTTATCTGGTTACAAACAATAAGGGAATCAATAATGCTCGTGGAATAGAATCGCAGATAAAGGAGGTGTTTGTTCATTACTCTAGTGTTGTTCATGGCTATACACCATGCGATGGACATTGGGTAGTATTCACAAAAGGAAAAGATAGACGTGGCGGTCTTGCTGCCAAGAATCTATCGAAACTGGAATACGACAAGGAATCTATCCTTCAAGCACTCAAATATCGTGGTTCGTACGCCAAGATAATAGGGTTGGATAGCAAAAGAGAACGTAATTATCAAGAAAACATTATATTACACGTTTTCAATGCAGCAAAACGTGCAACTGGTAGTTCTGAGACATTCAAGTATGCCCTTTTTGAATATATAGAAAAGGCAAAGGATGAAATACGAGAGTCAATTATTGAACAATTATATATAGATGAAACATCGGGGAAAATCATTGATTCGATTCTGGAAGAATATAACGGTGATTCTTCCACGGCATATACATGCCTAAAAGCTTACTCGACTAAAAAGTTATTCTCCCAAGACAATACAGATTGGATTAAGATTGCAAAGCTGTTCAATGATGAGACAGACATATCTGCATATTATTCTCGTATCAAAGAAAACATCACGAAGAACGCCAACGATAGAAGTAGCGATATTCAACAGTTCTTTGAAATAATAGGGGTTGACGGAATAAAACTACTATATTCGGAAGAGGATTTGCTTTTGCTTAACGATGATGTGGCTCTATTGATGTATAATGCTTTAGGTGAAAGTTTCTGTGATGTTTATGATGACACAGAGGATGTTTCCTGCAACATTAAGACATTGTTATATCTCTGTAGCGAGAAAGATGAATACATTGAAGAGATTGACGACTGGACAGAAGCCATTCAGTATCTTAAAGATAAGGAACTGATAGACGATTTTGTTGTCAACTATACAAATTCTTCTATCATGAAAGATGATTCTATCCTTAGAATCATCGGAACCGAATCTGTAGCAAACGCAATATCACTTCAAGAAGAAGGAGAGCAAAGTCAGATTTTAGAGTATATCGACGAAATCGCCCAAGAGTTCTGTATGGAACTTGTAGAGGCACAATTCAAGGGAACTGAACTCTATCAAGCATATATAGGACAGAAGTGGAAAAAATGCCAGGCTGAAGTACCATACGTTGTATTTGATATAGAGTCTGATGGCGATAGTATATCAGAGTTTGCATTCCTAAAAGAAGGTAACATCAGAGATTATAAATCTGTTACTCAACTTAAAAGCTTAGGGCGAGCAATTTCTGAAACTCCTATAGTAGTGGGTCACAACATAAAACAATGGGACCTACCCATTCTAAGCAAAAACGGAATAACTACGTCATCCTTTGTTTGGGACACATTGGAGATTGAGATTCTGCTCAATCCGTGTCGTTATGCTTATTCTCTAAGGGCAGAACATAATGCAAAGGCTGATACAGACCTGGAGAATGAACTATTCTGGAACCAGTTGTATAGATTATCTCTTAATCAGGAAGCTTGTAAGGAGCTGCAAGATTTCCTTCCAAAAGAGATTAACGAGATACTGTGCACTCTACAGAAGCCCGCGTTCAACGAATATTTCAAAAACTCAGGTAACGAAGACCGTCTTTTCTTTCAAGACCTTAGGCCCCTTTCATCAAAAGTTTATACTCAGATTTTGAATATAGCAAACGATGTCGCTGAAGACGGGCAAGCATTGATTGTTGCTCCGAAAGATTTGTGGCCAAGAATAGCCCAGATTCTACCTTTACAGTTCCCTACTATAGAAGATGACATTGACTATCAAGCTATCAGTGAGGACAAGCTAAATGAATATCCAATGCCAGACCATTTGTGGAATGCTGTTTTACACAGATTTTGTAAGGTGTCGGCATCTCCTATAGTTGCGAACTTAGCTCAATATCTGAGAGTTGAGGATGAGGGTAGTAGCAAGATTACCTTCACAAACTCTACGCTATCGCGATTCTTGGAAAAAACATGTAGCAGGATTGACTGTATTGATATAGACTCATTCCAATCGGAAGAAATCCTTTCAAAAGACTATCATCACATCTATTTTGTCGGGTCGGAAAGACAAGATAGAGTTCACAAGCGCAAGGAACAACGTGAGTGGAGATTCTCTGATTTGCTTGAAATAGGTTGCAAGCTGCCTATGCAAATGGCAGCAACAAATATTGCTATTGTTTCAGAAGCTGACCAGAAAAAAATGGGTATCAAAAGACATCCTCTTACGGCAAACGTTTGGTGTGAAAGACAGCCCAATGGCACATTTGCTATTTTCCAGAACTACCAATATCAGAAGTATAGAGACAAATTCTTGTCACATTTCTCTGGTATAAAGCATAATCCCATATATTGGGAGGTAGAAGGAGAAGAGTCAGATACTCTGAACATCATCCTGGTACGAACACAACTGCGTGATACATACGATGCTTCTGTATTGCGTGTAAACCCTGTTACAACAAGACGAAGCAACTATTGGGCTTATCAGTTCGCTCTCGTAAATAGGATTCATGAGCAAAACAGAAGTCTTCCTGTTGTTTATGTCATAAATAATCTTGATGAGTATGACGAACTATTCAAATATGCTACAGATAAGGGGTATTTCATCCCAGAAGAGGGCAATGGTTTTAGAAAACTTGAATATATTGGAAGTCATCTAAATGGTATGATAATCATTTCCAAAGAGCAGTTTGTTACAGGTCTTGGCAGTTACAGAACCGACCGACCTTTCTGTTATATTTGGGATAATATGGACATTGACCGATATATGGTAATGTGGGACACTTTGCCTTTTGACGGTGACTTGGAGGAATCTTCGGATTCTGACGCAGATGAGCAGTATAAGCGTACAACGGCAAGGCAATGCATACTTGCGTCATGGCCAATATTTGAACACTATTGTTCGTTGGTAATGGCGAATAGTCCTGAGACAAAATTCTATATTATAGACCCTCACTTTGAGGATTATCCTGGATTGGCTAAGGCTTGTAAAGCCAAGAGTGTAGAATATCAGTTGTGGAAAGACGATGATGAGTTCCGCAATATCTTGGAAGGCGCAGTCTTATGTTTTAAGGACAATGTAACAGAAGCCGACCAATTAGGTACAGACCTGATGAAGCAGATGATACTCTCAAACTGGGGGTACGACGGTTGGAGAAATGGTCAGGAAGATATTGTTGATCACATGCTCTCTAAATCTTGCAACTGTGTTATTTCTATTCCCACTGGTGGCGGCAAATCTGTTCTGTTCCAAGGACCAGCATTATGCCGTGCTATTACATCGCATAAGCTGACATTGGTTGTAACACCTCTCCGTGCATTGATGCAAGACCAAGTAGAAGAGTTGCAGTCAAAAGGATTTGTTAGCAATGTTGACTACTTGAGTGGTGACAGGATGCTTGCAGAGACTCAGCAGATATACAGACGTATTCAATCTGGCGAGATTGCACTCCTATATATTACACCTGAGCGATTTAGAGTTAGGTCTTTCATGGATGTATTGTACCAACGCCTTCGTATGGACGGCGGATTGGAGTATGTTGTATTCGATGAAGCACACTGTGTATCTCAGTGGGGACAGGATTTTAGACCTGATTACAGAAACGCAATAGTTCGCGCTGTGGAACTACAGCAGAAATTTGACTTTATAATTGCGATGTTCTCTGCAACTGTGACAGCACAGGTAGAAGCCGACTTTAGAAAGTTCATTCCTGAAATAAAACGATTAGGACAATCCGCTGAAGAATATAATCCTATACGAAATCATATCAGCATTTCATTTGCTATAGCAAACACTAGCTGTATGAAGCAAGGACATAATGACGACGCACGAGTACAAGCCATTGCTCAATATATAACGGAAAACAAGATCAACTTCAAAGAAAGTTGTATGCTCATTTTCTGTCGGACTCGTAATCAATGTTCAGAAATAGCAGAAGCATTGAATGCTTTATGTGAGAAAGCTCCAGAAGGTTCTATTCTTCACAGCTGTTTCGAGCATATTGATTATTTCCATGCAGGACTGGATGCAGAAGAACGAAATGAGAAATATTGCAGATTCAAGAAGACTCGTAAAGAGCATGGCGAGGATGTGGCTGTTGCTGAATCTGAGCACATATACATCTTGTGTGCTACAAAGGCTTTCGGTATGGGTATGGATATTCCTAATGTTCATTATCTGGTACACTTTTCCCCACCTTCTGTACTCGAAGACTATCTGCAAGAGGTTGGTCGTGCCGGTCGTGACTATCAAGAAGATCCTGCAAGACGTTCTGAGTACTATCAAACACATGATAACTTACCAGCAGTTTGTATCACATCGGACGAAGATTTCCATAAGCTAAAGGATTTGCTTGTTCGTAGCCAGATGAGTTGGTCTGACCTAACAGATTGCAAGGAAAAAATCGTCTCATTTATAAAAAGATTCAGAACAATAGAAGCAGTAAAGACGAGTCCTATAGTGGTTCCGTATAGCGTGTGGACAAAAAATGATGATTCAGCTCATTTTACTGATACGACTGCATCTCATCTTGCTTTCCATTGGCTCGAAACCATGGGCTTCATAAAACTGAAGTATCTCAGCCCTGCATATTATGACATGACCATCATGTCAAATCAGAGCAACGTTAATTTAAGGGATAAGAACCATCAACTTGTATATGAATATCTCAGAAATAATGCTGAGCGTCTTGACGAGCCTTCACTTTTCTCAATTGTGGATTTGAGAACTGCATTCAAACAGTATAAGATGTCATTCCCACAGATAATGAATGCCATCCTTAACTGCCAATCACAGAATTTACTCTCCTTCAACGAAATGATGCGTTGTGAGCTTAAAGCAAGACGTTTCTGTGAGGCAAAACACATGGTTAATCATGACGACAATACTTTTGCTCTTCATGTTGCTATGGAAGGTGTTCGCAACTTGCTTTATGACTGCACGGTAGGCAAAAATGAGATATATGATGTTGAAAGAAGAGAAGAAATCTACAAACATCTTCTTGACGATGTGCACTACATGACAATAACAGAAGAAAAGAGACGCAGAAAAAAGGTTGAGACAACAGTATATATGCCTTGGAAGGATGAGATACAGAATCCTCCAAAGGGAGCAGTTACTAAGGCAGAGACCTTTAAGCGTAATATAATTACCAGAGTGGGCCCACAGATATTTTCAATTCTTCGGTATATACCAGGAGTTGAATTTAAGGTTAAGCAGGTTGAAGAAAAGTTCAACTTCCATGTAAAAGTAAAGAATGAACAATGGAAGAATTTCCTTAAATTCTTTGAGGAAGACTGCTTTAACTGGATAAAGTTTGTGTGCGAACAAGCAGGTTCTTTTAACTGGGCTGAGAAACTACAAGAGCTTGATTTCCATGACAACGGCAACAAATATGGGTATTTTGAAAAGGTGTTGACAGTACTCAGACTACTGGCATATATTGAGCATACCCCATTGATAAGTTCAGGTATTGAAGTTCTTACTAATGACAGAACTGAGTCAGAAATTGACGAAGGAACTGACAAAAAGTCTGAGATGTATAGTTTCAGACAGGATTTTGACGAACAAGAAAGAGTGAAGAAGGTGCGTCTTACTACAATGCAAATCTTCTCTTTAATTGAAAAAGACAAACAAAGCGAGTACATCCGTAGGTACTTCATGTGTCGTAACTATGAAGATTATCTGTCTTTGGCTGGTGATTATGTTCCTGAAGACTCCGATATAATGTCAGAATTGACAGAAGAAGCTCTCCAAGAAGAAGAAAAGAAATTCTATGGCGATTCAGAAAAGGGGTATTTGAAGAATGAGGAGCAGATAAACATTTATGAAAAACCAAGAAACGAAACCATAAATGTGTTGGCTGGGCCTGGATCAGGTAAGACTCATATGTTGACTATGCGATGTGCAAAGTTGATTTACAAAGAACATATTGAGCCAAGCCATCTTTTGGTACTTGCTTATAATAGGGCTGTTGTGGTCGAGCTTAAAAATAGGCTTGACCAACTCTTTACCAAGTTGGGCATGAGTCGAATAGGACACCACCTGCATGTGCATACATTCCACGCTCTTGCAAAAAAATGCATGGGTAGTCGTTTGGATAACATTCCTACAGAATTGTGGGAGAAGATGTTCTTGCTATTTTTGCAAAACACTCCAAATGACTTCAGAGCGATATTCCCTCAGATAGAATATGTTCTTGTAGATGAGTTTCAAGACATAACAAAAGAAAGGCTGCTTGCATTACTGGAAATCAAAAAAATATTCCCAGAAGTGAAGTTCTTCACAATAGGAGACAAGAACCAAAGCATCTATGGTTTCGATAGGCTCCCAAAGGATAATGCAGGTCGTACAAAACCAATAAATAACCCTGCAACTTATGCGGTATGGGTAAATCCTGATGCATATTACAAGAAATTGGATGATGAATTACATCCAACCCAATTGACTATGTTTACGAATTATCGCTCATATCAGAAGATATTAAATTGTGCAGATCAGTTTGTACCTGCAGATAGCAATCGGCCTATTTCTTGCCCTTCATTAATGGAGCATGAACCATTGGAGCCATACACCATATTTAGTGATAGCTCAGAATCATGGTCAGATGATCTTCTTGTATATATAAATAATGTAAAGGAGAAAAATGCATCTGCCAGCGCAGAGGGTGACGAACATACTTTGATAAAGACTGTCGCAGTATTCTTCCGAACCAACAATGAAGTTTATCGAGGATATGCTGATATACGTTCAAGCCTACCTGAGGATGTAAGAATACGCATCCAAGGTGCAAGTACATGTGAATTGTGGCGAGAACGTGAGGTATATTATTTGATACACTTCCTTACCCAACATCCTGATGCGGAATTGTTGCTTGATGATGATGGAACTGCTCGCAGAATGAAAGATTTCTTACAAAATACTATTTCTAAAAATCCTTCATGGGATGCATACAACATTGATTTGGCATATACAATTGTGCTTAATTATCTGGAATCAATACGTTCTGATAAAGACATACACACTTATTCAGATTTGGCAAATTACATTCTGGAAATTGCTGGACGAGACGATGGTGGACAGGTGTATAAGATTTATGACAGATACAAGAATCAACGCATATTGAAAGAAGATTCTCTTACAGTCATCCTCACAACCATGCACAAGGTGAAAGGTTTAGAGTTTGACGCTGTATTTATTACACCATCTTCACTTTCGTTGCCAATGAAACCTCACCATGCCTATTGTGTTGGTCAAGAACTTCAATTAGATGACAAAGCTGATATTGAAGAGGAGCGCCGTCTGATGTTTGTTGCATACACTCGTGCAAAGAAGTACCTTCACGTTTATAAAGGTCAACGAGAACTAGCTATTGAAGATGCTAACCATGTTTACCTTCCTCAAAATGATGGTATGGTAGTATATGCCGAACGCGAACCTGGTATGAATAAATACTATCTGTCACAGAATGTTAAATCTGATACATTCTCAAGGAACGATATTATTGCAAATAGCGTAAAGAAAGATGACGAAGTAATCGTGTCCGTAGATAACTATGGAAAATACTATATTCTACATGGTAAAAATTATGTAGGAAAATTATCTGGAGCCAGCGATATAGCTCGTCAAGCAAATGCTAATGGCATTCGGACGTTGAGAGGCTTCTTTGTCAGTGACGTAAGCGTCTGGACGCTGGATGACACAATAAAGTCAGACCAAGCTAATGGAACCAAATTCGCTGATGGATGGTGTCCTGAAGCACGTGAGCGCGGTTATATTTATATAGTACAAATTGCAGGATTTGGAACTCCTGTATAAACAATGCAACAAATGGAATCAATAAAGAATAGTTTTAAACATGATTACAATTTAGCAGTCGATTGTTTCAACAAGAAAGATTATACATCTTTTTTTAGAAACATTCGTCCAGCCATTGAACTGTTGTGTAAACTTGTTATCTATGATATAATTAACAATGATGTAACTTCGGCAGACATTATGGAGGGTCGAAAGTCTATACAAAAAGGACGGGATAATATCTTCTTCCTTGACACGAGACCGACTACAAGAAAACCAACAGGTAGCTTTTTTACTGCAATTTTCCCCCGTGCTTATTTCATGCACCATCCAGATGTCTATAGCGCAAGGGAAGACATTCAGAAGAAAAGGCTGAAATTGAGTATTGAGAGTTACAGCTCCGAATTGTGTCGTTGGTATAACTTTGCAAGTGAGTTCGGAAGTCATACAGGTGGTTCAACTATGCAGGAAGAAGAACAGGCAAGGGGTTGTGCTACTTGTATACCAGGTTTCCTTGATTTCTTGAAGGGGAACTCTATACTTTCCTCTGATACGATTGAGTTCTTAAATGGTTTGCAGCCTTTCTCCTTCAACTCTGTGAGAGAGAAAGAATTGAATCAGGTGAAGAATCAGATAGAACAGGCAAACAAGGAAATCGATGAAAAAGCGGCAGCTCTAATTCTGGCTAAAAAACAATTAGCAGAAGCAGAACAGAGAAATCTGGCCTCACAAGAAAGGACTTCCGAGGCGGAATCTCTTTTAGCCGAGAAGCAAAAGGAAATAGAAAAACTAAAGAAAATGCTATCCGACTCGAAGGTTATCGAGACTCCAACAATAGAAGAGGGGTTAATTCCAGAAGCTCCTATTGTATACAAGCCACAGAGAGAACGCCATCTACGAGAACGTATGCGTCTTGCAGTTGAAGATTGGGATTTAGATGAAGATTCATTGGATGATGACCAACTTGACTTGATAGATGATGCTATCAACAAGTCTATGTTGGTAACAGGTTGTGCTGGTAGTGGAAAGTCTGTCATTGCTATGCATAAGGCAGAACAGATAGCTGAGGAGGGGTTTTCTGTAATACTCATTGCACTAACACGTTCTTTGAGTAGTTTTATGCAGACTGGTCGTAATAGCAATTCTTACACTTTCTATCATTATCACTATTGGAAGTATCTAGGAATGCCTAGTGCGGACTATATCATAGTAGATGAAATACAGGACTTTGAGCGAGAAGAAATCCAAGAATTTATTGATGCTGCGAACAAACATTATTTCTTCTTTGGTGACTCTGCTCAATCGATTTATAATCATTTCGGCAAAAACACATTATCTATAGAAGAGATTGCAGAAATGACAAGATTAACACCTCTTCAACTGTATAACAACTATCGACTCCCGCGTAATGTGGCAAAGATAACTCAGGATTATGTCGGAGTAAACGTCATGGAATATGCTGAGAAAGTATATAAAAACAAAGAAAAGGAACTTCCTCATTTCATTCAGTTCAATACTATTGAAGAACAAATTTCAAAGATTATAGAAATAGCGAAAAATAACCCTGATTATAGTATAGGCGTGCTCCTACCAAGTAACCAGCAAGTTGTTGAGGTTTGTGAGAAGTTGAAAATTCAAGACTTTGATTACGAATTTAAATTTAAGACCGAGGCACAAGATAAGAGGGCACAAGGAGAGCTTCATTTTACAAACAATCTGCCTAAAGTGCTGACTTACCATAGTGCCAAAGGACTTCAATTTGACATTGTAATAATCCCAATGTTTAAGGGAGCTAAAAGTAATGAAGCACGCAAAGCATTATATGTAGCAATGACTCGTACTATGCATCAGCTCTATTTGATGTACAATACTCCACAGTTGGCAGCGCCTCTTGACAAAGTACCTTCAAGATTATACAAAAAGAGCTAAAAGATAACTTTTCCTAAAATAGTTTGCGTATTCCGGTGATACCCGTTCACTCGGTTGGTAATCTGGCGAAAACGGAGCATTGCCGTTCACATGTCTGCTTTTCTTACGTTACCATATATGGAGAGCTTCAGCAATACTCCTCCTTGAACCAAAGGCGATAGATGGGGTCAACAAAGGCGGCAAAAACGGAGCATTCCCACCCACTCGGAATGGTTGTATCCACTCACTTTCGATGCGGAAAAGGGGTTAAAAGAGGCTTAAAAAACGGAGCATTGCCGTTCACATCTCTGAACTTCTTACGTTATCATATATGGAGAGCTTTCAGCAATACTCCTCCTTGAACCAAAGGTGATAGATGGGATCAACAAAGGCGAAGTTCTCCTTTTCTTTCTCTATGATGTCCTTGTTTTGAAGAGTCTTCTTGTTCTTGACAATCGTGTTAGGGTTGCCCAGATTATAGATTTGCTTCACGGCTTGCGACGAGAAATGCTGCTCACCATGGGCTATCGCCTTGAGCATCTCTATCTGTGTGGAGCTCAGCGATTCCGTAAGATTCTGAAACATAGGGGTATTGATGTTCAATACTTGCTTCAAACCCAAAGAGAAAACCTCTTCAGTCACCTCTGACGCAGTAAAGCTCCAGATGAAATAACATAGCTGTTGGAGATACCACGAATGGCAAGCCACGGTATCACAGATTTTATCAGCCAGCTCTTTGGAGATGGATTTACCTGTCTTCTCAAAAGACGACTGGATAAAAGGAATCCAATGTTCCTTGGCTATCTTCTGCATGAAAATCACTTGACCAAAACGATAGAACGGACTATTGGAATTGTTGAAGATATTGAGCATCAGGTTGCGCTTGCTACCATAAAGGCAGTAAGAGGTCAACTGCTGCTGTTGCCAAACGGAGCGCATCTTGCCCTCCATGTTCTTATACTCAGGGAGATTTGCCAATTGCTGAAACTCATCAATGCACACGATGATCTTGACACCCTTCTCCCTTGCCAGAATCTCCGGCAACTGGAGAATCGTCATCTTGTCACGCTCTTGTGGCACAAACTTCATGTCGAAAGCGACAAAATCCGTTATCTGGTCGTTCACTACAATCTGCGGAACGACACCTGTCAAGAACTTCTTGGCATCCTCTATCCAACGTTCCATCTTTGACGAGGCGCAAGCGATGACTTGGCTGGCAAAGGTGCGATAGAACTCTGCCTCAGAGCCAATGCTAAATGCGTCGATATAACAGATTTTCACATTCTTATCCTCTGCACTCAGCTCTCCCATCGCTTTCTTGACAAGCGATGACTTGCCCCATCTACGTGGCGAAATAAGCATCACGTTGATATGGGAAGCCAGCATTTGCTTGAGCATAGCGCGGTCCTCCACACGGTCGATAAAATTCTCCTCGGTAGCTAAAGTGCCAAACTGAAATGGTGATTGATATGCGGTCATCTTCCGAAACATTTTCTGAAATACTTCGGCAAATATACTAAATATTACCCAAAGGTAAGTTACCCCAGGGTAACAATTAGTGATTGTTAGCATTCCATATCAGTCCTACTATAAACCACAAGCAACAGCTAAGATGATGGGTGGGGAATCTACCCATGAAGCAAATAGTAAGAAAACTTTTCTAACAATACTGTTATAATACTTTACTTACAAACTTATTTTGGGGCACGTATCGCGGCTACAGACAGAGCCTGAGAATAGTAAACTTATTGTTGAAAGAAAATACGGGAAGGTGTGGAGAAAAACAGCATTGAGGGCTTGGTGCTTGATTTTGGGCTATGTTAAATGGATACGGAGAAAAAGTTAATGGGCCGTTAATTCATGCTAATCAACTTGCATTCGGCTGAACGGAAGGTTATCTTTGTATAGTTGCTCCACTATGGCAATTTGCACCCCAGCCATCTTTGCACGAGAGGCAGGACGCAGCAAAACAAAAGAATGTAAAATATAATACACCAAAATAACAATGAAAAAGTTAAGTTTCTTATCAATTTCCTCTGTTGGGTATCGGGAAATATTGTTCTCGTATCGACCACGTATCGATCCCGTATCAATCCCGTATCGTTCTCGTATCATCCTCCTATCGTTCTCCTATCGTTCTCGCTTCCGGAAGCGGAAACAATACGGAAACAATACGAAGCCGATATACCTTGGAAGGGAGGACGATATGAGGATGAGGCTTAGCGGATACTTGGAGGTAGGGCTCCTAAGGTCAAAAACACGGTGTTGGCGGTGTGCGACGAATGTCTTTTGAAGGATTTTCTAACAATACGACAGGAATTTACCCCCCCCTATTTAAAATCACTCACAAATATTTTGCGACAAGAAACAATCTGCGTACCTTTGCAGCGATTTTATTTTTTAATTTAGCGTCTATGAAAAAGATTTTTGTTTGCAGCCTGGCCTTTTTGTTAGGGTCAAGTGGCGCAATGGCGCAGAGTGTAAGCGACCGAGTCGAGCTCAACGAGAAAGAAAGCGTTGGCATGACCCTGTCCCGCTTCTCACCTGCAAAGCCAAAAAGTGAGGATGCAAACGCCTTGTTGCGTTATCCGATGTTGCGTTTGGTGCGACAAGACGAACCAACGAAGCCAAGTATTCCCTATGCGGAGCGTACATTCACGGAGCGCAAGGCCCAGCACGCCGCCCCCAACCAAGTGGGCGACATCATGCGTGCCGCAGCAGGGCGTGAGCTTTGGGGAAATGTCACTTACAGCAATGCGTGGGAATCCTACGACTACAGGGGATTCTACACTTTCGACTCCAGTGTAAACCCATTGCAGATGCAGATGCTGGGTACGAACGGCAGCTTCTACATGGAGGGAAATGGTGGAGCAGTCTTCCAGGATGGGATCCTCTACGTGGTGCGCTATGCCACCTATGGAAGTTACTTCTTCATCTACATCAACACCTACGACCCCGAGACCTTCGTCCAGATGGGTAGCACTTCGACCGAGGACGTGACCTTTGTTGCTCTCGAGACTGCCACCAATCCTGCAACGGGCAAAACGTACGGCGTGTTCTACAACAGCGACGCGACGGGCTTTGTTCTTGGAACAGTCGATTACACCACCATGACACGCAAGGATTTCGGCGCTCTGGAGCACCCCTACGTCGCATTGGGCGTGACCAAGGACGACGTGATCTATGGTGTGGCAACCGATGGCAACCTTTATCGCATCGACCAGAGCACCTGCGAGGAAACCCTGATCGGCAGCACTGGCGTGGAGCTTCTGCTGAGCGACGGCGGTCACTACGGCCAAAGTGGCGAGATCGACACGAAGACGGGCATTTTCTACTGGGCTTGCAAGGACGCCCAAAAGAACGCAGCCCTCTACACGGTTGATCTGCAGACGGGTGCGGCTACGAAGCTGGCCGACTTCCCGGGACAGGAGACGGTCTATGGCCTTTATGTGCCTCCCGCTCCTGCAGAAGACGGCGCCCCTGCAGCGGTCGAAAACCTGAATGCATCCTTCACGGACAACTCGCTTGTAGGTACGGTGGCGTTCACTGCCCCAACAGCCACCTATGCTGGAGGCACGCTCAGTGGTCAGCTTTCCTACTATGTCATGGTAGGCAATGATACGCTGGCTACAGGCAAGACCTATCCCGGTGCATTTGTACGCGAGACGGTGACAGTGCCAGAGGGCGTGACCACCTTCCGCGTCACGACAGCCAACGAAGTTGGATCAAGTCCCGAGAACAAGGTCAAAGTCTATGTGGGCAACGATGAGCCTACACAGGTCAAGGACGTCAACCTCGCCATCGACCCTGAGACAGGTGTGGCCAAACTGACGTGGAGTCCTGTCACGACGGGCATCAACGGCGGCTATATCGGCAACATCACCTACAATGTGGTACGCTATCCAGACTCCACGACGGTGGCAACGGGACTTGCGGCTACCGAGTTTACCGAGACCTTCTCTGCCGAAGAGCCGCTACAGACCTATAGCTACGGAGTAGCCGCTGTCAACGACACGCAGACGGGCGTGGCTGGCATCTCCAACAAGAGTGTGTTTGGTGCTGCCATCGTGCCTCCCTATAGCGAGCCGCTCGACAACGAAGGTGCCCTCGAACTCTACACCATCATTGACAACAACGAGGATGGATCGACATGGGAGTTTAACGAGAAAGAGGGTGCCGCGTCATATAAGTATAGCCGCGTCAACAATGGTGACGACTGGCTTATCACACCAGCCATCCAACTGAAGGGCGGCAAGCTCTACTCCGTTTCGTTCGAGACCTGTGGCTACGGCTATACCTACCACGAGCGCATCGAGGTGAAGTATGGCAACCAGCCTACAGTAGCAGGCATGACCCATCAGCTCTTGGACTCTACGGATATCATGTCGCCCAACTACACGAAGTTTACTCGCGAGATAGCAGCCGACACCGACCAGAAGGTCTATGTGGGCTTCCACGCCATTAGTCCTGCCGACGAGTTCCGCCTCTATCTGAAGAACGTACAGGTGTACGAAGGCCTCTCCCTCACCCTGGCCGACTCTGTGCAGCAGTTGAGCCTTGTCCCTGCCGAGAAAGGCGAGTTGCACGTAGATGGCAGCTTCAAGACACCGAGTCTGACCCTGGGTGGCGACACCTTGGGCAACAACCTGACCAAGGTAGAGGTGCTGCGCAACGGCAAACTGCTCCAGACCTACGAGACGCCTGACACAGCCAGCGTACTGACGTTCACCGACGACCAGCCCGTCAACGGCTTCAACAACTACGTGGTGAAGGTCTATACTGCCGAGGGCGAGGGACGTCCCGCCCACGCCCAGGTCTATGTAGGCGTTGACACGCCGAAGTATCCGAAGCGTCCGAAACTGACAGACCAGAGCAACAGCATCCACATGGCATGGAAGGCCGTGGGCAATACTGGTGCCAACGGCGGCTACGTGAACACTGACAAGGTCTGGTATCGGATTTACGACGTGGACCAAAGCAACAACGACATGGTTGCCGAACTGAGAGACAGCGTCCAGGGCACGAGTTACGACATCGACTACGACACCAACGCTGGCGAGCAGAAGGCAATCCAGTTTGGCCTTTCCGCTTCCAATTCTGCTGGCAATAGCCTCATCGTGGGTTCTGACCCGCTGATCGTCGGCCAGGCTTACACGCTGCCGTTCCGCGAGAGCCTTGCCCAATGTGCCGTCTCCAACTTCTGGTGGGGCGACCGAACGGGCAACTCTGCCTTCACCCTCTCCAATGAGAACGCTTCCGACGGTGACGGCGGATGCTTCGCTCTCAACACTGCAGCACCGCAGGAAACTGCTTGGATCAACAGTGGAAAGATCGCTTTGGGCGGCGTAGCCAACCCGAAACTCTACTTCAGCCACTATGCCGACACGCGCTCAGACATGAAACTGACCGTGGAGGTTCAGAAACCGGACGGCACGGTGGACAGTCTCTATACATTTGACTACAAGACGCTCACTCAGGACGACGACAACGAGTGGCGCAGAGAGTCGGTATCGCTCAAGGAGTATGCCTCCCTGCCGTACGTCATCGTGCGCTTCAGAGGCGAAATCGGTGTCAAGGCCTACTCGCTGTACCTGGACGACATCGTAGTGGAGAACATTTTCGTCAATGACCTCAAGGCCGAGATCATCACTCCAGGCCAACTTCGCAAGAACAAGACGAGCAAGGTGAGCATCAAGGTGACCAACAAGGGTGATAAACCTGCGACCCGCTACACAGCTGCTTTGTATGCAAATGGTGAGGAAGTGGATGCGGAAACTGTGGAGGATGTGCTGAATCCGCTGCAAAGCCGCACGTTCACCTTCGACTACACGCCCAGTCTCTTTGATGAGGGCGAGACGGTCGAGCTGAAGGCTGTGGCAGAATTTGATGACGATGACTACACGGATGACAACGAGGTCAGCGCCGTCGTCAAGGTCCTTACGCCCGACCAGGCCAAACCCGAGAATGTGTCGGCCGAGGCTGTCGGTGCTGGCACGGGACAGGTGAATGTTGCATGGGCGCAGCCCAATGACGAGTCGGCCTCCGTCACTGACGATATGGAGAGCTATACTTCATGGAGCGTCGATGACTTCGGTTTCTGGAATAGCGTATATGGCGAGCCTAAGGGCGGCGCAGGCCAAATCTACTCTTCCGTTCCCTATCCCCACCAGGGCGAGAAGTTTGGCTTTATGGTCTTCGACCCAAGAGACTGGTCGTGGGAGTTGACAGACAAGAACCCATCGCTGAAGCCGCATTCGGGCAAGAAGTATCTGGCTTCGTTCTACAATTATACGGAGGAAGCCGGAAGCGTGGCATTCTATGATAGCAACGACTGGCTTATCAGTCCTACCCTCTCGGGAGAGGCACAGACCATTTCGTTCTGGGTGAACAACGTCAAGGCTGGCGATTCTGATAACGTGGAGAAGTTTGAGCTTCTTTACTCCGTGGCAGGCAACGACACGACCGAGTTTGTCAAGCTGGGTGACACCTACACCGTCTCTGGTGGTGAGTGGCAGCAGATCACCGCCAGTCTCCCCGCAGGTGCTACGCATTTCGCCATCCGCCATTGCACCGACTCCAAGCATTCCTTCGTGTTCATGGTCGACGACGTATGCTATGTAGGTGGTAGCGGAGTTCTGAAAGGCTACAACGTCTATCGTGACCAAACACTGGTAGCTACTTTGGAGCCGACCCAGACGACCTTTACGGATAGCAAGGTGCCCGACGGCACACACACCTATGCCGTCACGGCACTCTATGCCGAGGGCGAGTCTGCTCCCGCATTCTCGCAGCGTGTCACTACGGCCATCAGAGCTCTCGCCGTGGAGGACGGAAAACCGTTTGACGCTTATACGGTCGATGGCAAGTTGGTGGGCCGCAACCTCACTTCGCTGAAGCAGTTGAAGAAAGGCACCTACGTCATCAATGACAAGACGGTGGTCGTGAAGTAACACATTTTCGTCTTTGTAGATTCTTAAAAAGAGGTCAGGAGTTTTTGCTCCTGGCCTCTTTTCTTTCATATTTTTATTTGGTTTTATTTGATGATGCCATTGTCCGTATCGCGGAGGTTGATGCGCTTTTCGGCGGACTTGTGCTTGCTGCCACGGCTGAGGCGCCACGAGATGTTGATCGAGACTTGGTTGCCATTGCCGTTGGAATAGCCGATGGTGTGCTTGTAGAGGTCGCGGTTGAGGAGCTCATTCTCATACGCTTTGTAGTGGCTATCGAAGAGATTGGCCCAAGACACTGAGATTTGCCAGTCGCGCCATTTGTAGGATGCCGTCAGCACGGAGTAGGAACCGTTGTAGCCCTTCGATTCGCCCTCGAAGAATCGGTTGCCATTGTCGATATAGCCCTGTAGGGTGAAGGGACCGAGATAGGCCGTGATGCTGCCCACATAAAACCACGAGGTGTAGAGATGCGTATAGTCTTGACCGTAATTGAAGCATCTGAACAGTCCGCCATTGGCAGCAACCTGGAGTTTCTCGGGCACGAGCCAATAGCCTGCGTAAGCCATCATGTGCAACGCGTCAATCTCCTTTTGGTTGATCTGGGTATAGACGAATTGATTGTCATCGGTCCGATGGTAGTGGGCCATGTTGGGTTTGACACATTGCTTGAAATAAGCGTCTATGAAAGTCTGCAAACGATTCGTGTTGTACGACAACTGTAGTCGGTGCTCCCTGTCGCGCGAAGGTTTCAGGTCGGGATTGCCCACTGTCCACTCCATGCTATTGGTGCGAACCATGGCGTCGCTTGTCATCGCTATGCGAGACACTCTGTCCTGTTGCTGATAGGTGTAGCTCAACTGCAAGCCATGGGTGACGTTGTACGCCAGCGACACCTTGGGACGGAAAGTCCAGAAGTGGTACCGATGGTCATTCTGGGTGTAATGGATATAGCTTGCACCCGACCCCAGCGCATAGCGCAGTTGGCCAAGCATGCCCTTGATTTCGGCAAAGGCATACAGGCGGTTGTTGTTCGTCCGCGTCAAAGAGGAGGCGTCGCCCAGGTAGTCGTTCTTGGTGTATTTGGCACTATAGTTCAGACCCGTCGAGACCGTGAAAGGCCTCAGCCGGTTCTCATAGATGACCTCCGTGAGCAGGGAAGCCGTTTTGCCATCCACATCATACTGGTAGGGAGACCCCTCGTCATAGAAACTGCTGGTCTGCGTGGAGATATAGGTGCCTACAGCATTGGCGGTAAGCGACTGGTGCGGGGAGATCTGGCGGAAGAAATAAAGGTCCAATACTGGCGAATGACTCTTGTCGTCATCCCGACTCGTAGCCCTATAGTGGCGTGTGCCATCCATGATATCCTTGATGCGATAGTTGTCTGGGGCATTGCTGAGCGATCCGGCCAAAGAAGCCTGAAAGACGGTGGCGGTAGAGTCGGCCCAATTGTAGGTAAGTTTGGCGTCCTGCCCCATCGTCTTGCGCAGCGTCTCCACATCGTTTCGCTCGATGGTATAGAGACTGCCATCGGCCAAGGTATATCTCGCCAACTGCATGCTCTTGCCGCCCCGGGTCCGATACCCACTCATACCATACGAAAGCGACCATTCGCTCTTGCCACGGTTCCACTTGCCGTACACCATGCCATCACCCTGCAAGGTGGTAAGCGACGCGGTCAGGTCTGTGCCGACCGTATAGCCACTCTCACTTCTGCGCGTAACGATATCGACAACATAGGCTATACCCTCGCCATAACGGACTCCCGGATTGTTGACGAAGTCGATCTTCACGACGTCCTTCGGATCGAGCGCCAGCATCTCCTGCTTGCCCACCACGACACCATTGACTCTCAGTTGAACCTCGCCCCTGTTGTCAATAGCCGTGACGGCATGGTTGACATGGTCGATGCGAAGGTTGGCAAGCGAGAGCTTCTCGAGGATGCTGAAGCCATTGTTGGAACCCTGCTTCTGAGCGTTGGTAGGATAGATGAGCAAGCCGTCAGCCTTGTTGACCACCTTGGCCGCTTGGACTGTCACCTCGTCGAGCGTGAGGGTTTTGTTCACATCCTGCGCATGACTACAGAGGGCAGAGGACAGGAACAGGGAAAGGGAAATCAATCGTTTCATTTTGTACCAGTTTTGAATGATGGCACAAAATTACGGTCCTATCCCGAGAAGGCCAATTTATTTGTCTGACATTTCCCTGACAATCGACTGTCAGAAACCTATCTACCTGTGTTTCAAACTATAGCTCTTTCCCCTATCCGATTCTATCTTGAGCGAGCTATGGGCCTCTATGATCGGTTTGATGCGTCGAATGAGCGTGTAGAGCGTGTCGCTGGCATCCGGCTTCTTGGGCCATAGTCGATTGCAAATCTCCTGCTTCGACAGGGTATGCGTATCTGAGGTCATAAACATTTCGAGTAGGGCGTGCTGCATGGGCGTGAGATGAATCTGATCGCCCGAAAGCGTCATGAAATGATTGTCATGATACACAAGTCCCCCATAGGACAAACCAGGGACAACCAGCGACGGTTTGTTTCTCCTCGTGTACCACCAGCTACCCAAGAGCCACAACACGCCAACCATGAAGAGCGACGCCGCCCCCCTTTGGTCGGACATCATGAATATCGAAGCAAAACTGCAGTTGGCCTCCGCCACCAGCCGCGTCTCCAAGCGTCCGTTCCTGCGCACGGTACGCAGGGCGATGCCTGCCGTGTCCTTCAACTCGGCAATGGTGAGATAGCTACGGTAGCAGCGGATGGTGTCGGTAGTGATCACCTGGTTGGGCAGTTTCACAAGGACCTGCTCCAAAGCCTGGTTGACATCCTGCGCAATCCTGTTCTCTGTATTGCGATAGCTATTCATGCCCGAGCACAAGGCACAGAGCATGAGAAAGCTAAACACGATATATGGAAGTCCCTTCATGATTTACAATATAAAAAGCGCGAGCTATGTTGTTGATATTATAGCAAGGAGGTGACCTCGACGGTCGGCCTTCCCGCTCTCACGTTCTCGTCGGCAAAGGAGATGGTGACGACCCGCTCCTCATGAGGCATGAGGTGGAAATAGTTGTCGCCATAGACCACGGGGAGAATCTGGTCGCCATCACTATCCTTGAGGTTCAGGCGCAACATCAGGGCCGGCGTGTCCGCTAGGTTGGTGACCTTGACCGTGCCCCTCCATTCGTCTCCCTCACGATGCAAAGACGGCGTGACGGCAACGCGCGCTGGAGGAAGCGAACGCAAAGCCTGGAAGCAGCCCTCCTTCTGCGAGAGCACATAGTCGTTGCGCGAGACGATCTCATCGCCCTGACGCAACGAGAGGCGCAGGAAGAAGACCTCGGGAGGCGTCGTCAAACTGTCGGTACGCTGCGGGAGGACGACAGGGAAGACGTCTGCCCGACTGGCGGAAGCCACCGCCAACGACTGACTATCGGATCGGACGATACGACCCGTCTGGTCGTACAAGGAGTAGGAGACCTCCAGCGCGGGGGCGTCCTTGCCACAATGGTTGACGACCTCGACACGCTGGGCGACGGGATTGTAGAGGACATGGAGCGGTTCACAAGCCTTCTTCACACCGAAATAGCCCGCCGTAGGGTCGAAATAGTAGTCGTAGGTCTGCCACACCATCGAGGGCCACGTCGGGTGGCTCATCCACATGAGAAGGCCCATGCCCTGCTGCGAGGTAGCGGCCTCGAACATGGCGCGATGACCATCATAATTGAGCCATTGGGCCCAAGCCGAATACTGTTCCATCGAGGTGGGACGACCCAAGCAGCGCTCCATCTTCTCATTGAAGGCGGCACCACGCTGAGCGCCCAGCATCGTGAAGTCGTGCTGACCCCACGCCTCGCCCTGTGGCCACAGTTGGCCGGGCGGCAGCATCCGTCGCAGGCTCTCGGGATTGGGCACACAGGGCACACCCTGCTCCGAGTGGAGCTTGGAGGAAGTATGGGAGAAATAATAGCTGACGGGCATGAGCGTATAGGGACCATGACCCGAGACGCCGTCGTCGGCAGAACTGGAGATATAACCCAGTTGCGGATGGAGCGCAGCCACACTCTGGCGCAGTCCTTGGTCGAGGACCTCGGGCGGGTAGCCCTCGTTGCGACCACAGTAGAGAGCCAGAGAAGGATGGCGGCGGATGCGAGAGATGAAGTCGCGGGCGTTGTCCATGAACATCTCGTTGTCGGCAGGGTCGGGGCCGTCCCACGGATTGGCGAGCCAGAAGTCCTGCCAGACCATCAGTCCATAGCGGTCGCAGGCCTCGAAGAAGGCCTCAGATCCCGTCTGTCCCACCCAGTTGCGTATCATCGTCATATTCATGTCGCGATGGTAGCGGACAGCAGCATCGAACTCACGCGCCCGATAGTTGAGATTGGTCTCCGAGAAGCCCCAGTTGCCTCCCATCACCATGATACGCTGGTGGTTGACAAAGATCTTCAGGGCCGTGTCCATATCCTCGTAGGCCACCTCGCGGATGCCCGCCTTGTAGCGCACCTCGTCGCCTGCGGCAGAGAATCCCGCATCATAGAGATACGGTTCACCATAGCCATTGGGCCACCAGAGGCGCATCGGCTGACGGCGGAGCTGGGGGAAGTTGTCGGGACTGAAGGCCACGTCGCGGCTCTCCTGCGGGGCAAGCCTCACGGGCTGCTCAAAGCGGATCGATCCGATCCATCCGCTCACCGTCATTGTGACGGCACGAGAGGTATTGTTGGTGACACGCACGACGGGCGTCATCGAGGCCAGCGTATCGGAAGGTTCAAGGCGCGTCGTCACATACGGGTCGCTGACATGGACATCGCCCTCGAGCGAGAGCCAGACGTCGTTCCAGATACCCACCTCGCGGCCCGGCGTGGAGGTGATCCAGTCCCAGCCGATCGTGGCGTGGAAAGTCGGGTTGTCGAGTCCCAAGACACCTCCGTTGATATCGGTCGATTCGCTATTTTTCACCTTCACCGCCCCGATATGGGCGTTCTTGTGCACGCATACCTCCAGGGTGTTGTCGCCCCGCGTGAGATAGGGGGTGAGGTCGAAACGCCCCCGGCGGAAGGCACCCTCTATGCGCCCCACAGGTTGGCCATTGACGAGGAGGTCGGCTTTCCAATTGATGCCATCCAGATGGAGGAACACCCGCTCTCCCTTCTTCAGTTTAGAGGACAGCCGGAAGGAGGTGCGATACCAAAAGTCGCTGTTGAAATAGCTCTCCGAGATCTGCCGCATCGCATCGCCCACCGTATTGTCGGGTACAGCCCCATTATGGATAAAACTCGTCAGGACCGTGCCCGGGACCGTAGCGGGCAGCCAGCGGTCGTAGCCATCGCGTCGCAACTCCCATCCCTTGGTCAGCGGACAGCGCTTGCCTTGCTGGAGCGAGACGGTCGGCACACCCTCGGGAGTCGCTATCGGAGCAGGCGTGGCAGGCCGTCCCCACACCTCCAGTTCGGAGAGGGCATAGACTCCAAATGAACCGGGACGTTCGAGCAGCAGACGGACGTAGCGAGCCGTCTCCCGACAAGTCACCACCTCCTGACGGCGATCCTCATCGGAGGACAAAGAGGCCACATCACGCCAGGTCTGTGCATCATCGGAAGCCTGCACACGTCCCTGAATGGCGGGATAGCGCCAAGAGAGGCGCAGCGTGTCGAAGGCGACAGGGCGACCCAAATCGACGGCAATCCATTGCGGGACAGAGGGAGTATCGGCACCTGACCCACGGCCCTCCGCCATCCACATACTGGCAAAGCGGTTGCTGGGCAGCATACCGCGCTCGTCGTCGGTAAAGACACACTCATAGAGACGCCAGTAGGCGCAGCCCTTCATTTTCAACCGGATGCGCAGGTGGTCGTAGCGTCCCTCGGCGACAGGTATCGACAGATCCATCAGGCGCAACGGCAGACGCTCGATGGCCTCCTGCTTATTGGGATCAGAGGCTGCCGTCTGGCGCGTGGCCTTGCCGGGGAGATCCTCACCACGCAAGGCACCGATCTCCTGCCATGCCGTTCCGTCGGGGGAGGCCTCGACGACGATTTCATAGCCACTATCGGCCTGCTGCTCGCGATAGGCCGCCCAGGCGTTGAGACGGAGGGACCGTGTCGCCACCGCCATGCCTGTCCAGTCGTACTGTATAAAAGCGTCATCGCCCATGACATAGACACTCGTCACGGTATTGCCGTCGAAAGTCTTCTCACGGTCGCGGAGCGACAACTCGCCATCGCTGGTCGCCACACGGACGCGGGGCGATTCCTCCTGGGTAAGAATGCCGTCGGTGGCAAGCTGGGCCGTCAGATTGTAGTCGATGGAGGACGAGGCCCAGGCCTGCCGCATCCATGCCTGGTTGGCATAGTCGGCAGGGAGCGTCCGCTGCGGGATGAAGGCTTCGCGCTGGCGACCCGGATACTGACCGATACCACGCGTCTTGTCGTCGTCGGCCTTCGCCCAAAGGCTGAAAAGAATCAAGGGCAACAAGGCCCATAGTTTGTGATGCATCATAGGGAGAGCAAAATGTGTCTGGATGGTAGGGGCATCCCTTCGGGATGGTCTCGGGATGCCTTCGGGATGGGAAGCAGGCGCATAGCCCGTGTCGGGGATCAGAAATCCTTCAGCCAGGACTTGAGATCCATCATCATCTCTTCGTGGAAACGGAAGCCGATCTTGCTACCCCAGCCATGACCTCCGCTGGAATAGACATGGAGCGAGGCGGGGACGTCGTTCTTGTACATCTCGACATAGTAGTTGACGCCATTGATGGGCGACACCGTGTCGTCGTCGTCGCAAAGGACGATGAAGGCGCGGGGCGTGACACGCGAGACATGGAGGTCGGCGCTATACTTTTTCTGTTCCTTTTTCGAGGCGTGCTTGCCCAGGAGCGCGGTCATGCTGCCCTCGTGGGCCACTCCCTCCGTCATGGAGATGACGGGGTAGAAAAGGATCTGGAAGTCGGGCTTGGCATCGCCGGTAGAGGAAGTCGCCACCATGGCAGCAAGGTGGCCTCCGGCAGAGAATCCCATCACACCCACGTCGTTGCGGTTGAGCTTCCACGACGTAGCGTTGAGCCGTACGAGGCGCAACGCCTGCTCAGCATCCTCCACGGGCACCTCGGGACGGCCGTTGGGCAGGCGATACTTCAGGACGATGGCAGCGATACCCTGGTTTTGGAAATACTCCGCCCAGTCGTAGCCCTCCTTCTCCATGGAAAGGCTGGAATAGCCGCCACCCGGGAAGATCACCACCGCGCGGCCCGTGGCCTCCTTGTCGGAGGGCAGGAAGACGCGCACCTTGGCCGTGTCCTGCTTGTCGCCATTGCTGTGAGGAGGTTTGCCATTGTAAAGATTGGCATCAAAGACCATCTGGGCCTGTGCGCCGAGCGCGAGAATCGTCATCCCGGCAGCGAGAAAAAGCTTCTTGAATATCATTTCAGTTGTATTGTTTTTATGCGAAGACTGCGCCTTACGGACACCACAAGGCACGCTGTGATTGTCCGTCAACCACTTATCTTCGTGCAAAGTTATGAAAAATTGGGCGAAAGCATCCAAATGTTTAGAGATTTTAGTAAATTTGCAAACCGTAAACCATCCCCCTACGGTGGCTAAAGGTATTTTAATGGTTGGCCGCCACCCATTTAACAACTCCCCGAGGGTGGCACGGCGGGGGATGGGAAAGAAGAGAGAGAATATGTACATGTTAGACAAATTTCGCTACTGCCCCGTCTGTGGCAGCAAGCATTTCGAAGAGAGCACGGCAAAAAGCAAACGCTGCCGCAATTGTGGGTTTGAGTATTTCCTCAACGCCAGTAGTGCCACGGCAGCCTTCATCCTCAACGGACGCGGCGAGCTGCTCGTGGAGCGGCGCAAGGAAGAACCCGGACGGGGCACGCTCGACCTGCCTGGCGGCTTCTGCGACACAGGCGAGACGCTGGAGGAAGGCATGGTGCGCGAGGTACTGGAGGAGACCGGACTGACGCTGACAGAAGAACCGCAGTATCTCTTCTCCATCCCCAATGTCTATCGCTATGGCGGATCGGAGATTCCGACGCTGGACGCCTTCTTCCTCTTCCGCGTGGCCGACGGCCTGGAAACCAAGGCGGGCGATGATGCGGCAGAACTGATGTGGATCGCCCTGGCCGACATCCATACCGAAGAGTTTGGCCTGAGATCCATCCGGCGCGCGCTCCACCGATTCCTGGAGGCACACGCGGCGGGCAACCTTTGAAGCGTCGCTGCGCCATGATCCATCGACAAGGACTATCCAGCCGCCTCTTCGGCCTCGTGGCCGAACCGTTGCGGCGCAACACGAGTTTCTTCGTGTTTATGTATGTGCTCGGCGTGGTCGTCAGCGTGGTAGAACTACCCGACAAACCCGACGCCAAGCTCTACGACAACCTGTGGCCGGAGCTGCTGCTCGACCTCTATGTGGTCTGCGCCATGCTGGCCCTGCTGCCCCAGCGTCTGCGGAAGTGGGTGCGGGGCGTGGTCTGCGCAACGGCCTATGTGGTCGCCATCGCCGACGTGTTCTGCTTCTGGAAATTTGGATCGGCCCTCACCCCGACGATGCTCCTGCTTGTCGGGGAGACCAACGGCAACGAGACAAGCGAGTTTCTCTCAACTTACATCAACGCCTCGGTGATACTATCCCCCGTGGGCTGGCTGCTGCTGATTGCCGCCCTACAGCTTGCCACAGCCCTGCTCCTGCCCCGCCTACGAAAGCGGAAGGTGAGCGGACTGATCCTGCCTGCCGGGATGACGAGACAGGCGCGCCCCTGGCTGGAGGCCCTTCTGCTGGGACTGATCGTCGGGAGCATCATCACGTCGTGGCACAACAAGCGCGAGATGGTGGTCATGTTCTCGCAGCCGAACATCGGAGGTATAGAGCATGAGCTGACGCGCAACGACTGCGCACAGTTCTACCAGCCCATCTACCGGCTGGCCTTCAGCATCTTCTCCAACGAACTGGCCTCGCAGCAGGTGGAAAAACTGATCGAGGCAAAGGACCGGGTGCGCATCGACGGGTGTTCCTACCGCGTGTCCAATATCGTGCTGATCATCGGCGAGAGCTTTGGCAAGCACCACTCGCAGCAGTATGGCTACTTCATGCCCACGACGCCACGGCAGGTGGAATGGGAGAAGACGGGGCAACTGGTGGCCTTCAGCGATGTCGTGGCTCCGTGGAACCTGACGAGCTTCGTCTTCAAGAATCTCTTCTCGATGCACGTCGTCGGGGAGAAGGGGGAGTGGTGCGACTATCCGCTCTTCCCCGAACTGTTTCGCAAGGCGGGCTACCACACGAGTTTCATCACGAACCAGTTTCTCCCCAAGGCCAAGGAGGCGGTCTATGACTTCAGCGGAGGCTTCTTCCTGAACCACCCGGAGCTCTCGGAGGCAATGTTTGACACGCGCAACACGAAGACTTTCGCCTACGACGAGGGGCTGCTCTCGGAGTATGACGAGCACCTGAAGAAGGCCAACACGGCCCACAATCTCATCCTGTTCCACCTCATGGGGCAGCACGTCAACTACCGCCAGCGCTACCCGAAGGGACGGGGACAGTTTCGTGCCGACGACTACAAGGATCGACGACCCGAGCTCAACCACTACCAACGGCGCGTCTTGTCGGAGTATGACAACGCCACGCTCTACAACGACAGCATCGTCGATCAGATCGTACGACGCTTTGCCAACGAGGATGCGATCGTGATCTACGTCCCCGACCATGGCGAGGAGTGTTTCGAGGGATCACGGGGCTTCATCTGCCGCAACCATAGCGCAGCCATCGACTACGACTTGGCGCACTACGAGTTTGAGGTGCCGTTCTGGATCTGGTGCTCGAAGTCGATGATTGCCAAGCATCCTGACCTCTACCAGGAGATTCGCGCGGCGAAAGACCGACGGCTGATGACCGACGCGCTACCCCACACGCTGCTCTACCTGGCCGGCATCAAGGCACCCGACTACCACGAGGCGTACAACGTGCTGTCGCCGAAGTATCAGGAGCGGCGCCCACGCATCTTGAAGAACCAGGCCGACTATGATCGGCTGAGAAGTAAAAAGTGAGAAATAAAGCGAGAAGAAAGAAACAATGAACAAGTCACCCATCAGAGCCGACCGAGGACTGCTGAGCCGAAGCGAGTGTCATGCGCTACGAGGCCTGGCGATCCTCGGCATCTTCCTCCACAACTACTGCCATTGGCTCGGCCCGGCGGTGAAGGAGAACGAATACCAGTTCTTCCGCAGTAATGTGGAGGGACTACGCCATGCGCTGGGATGCCCCGACACATGGCTCCCCGTGCACCTGATCTCCTTCTTCGGCCACTATGGCGTGCCGGTATTCCTCTTTCTGAGCGCCTATGGACTGACGATGAAATATGAGCGGACGCGGCGGCGGTATGACGATCCGCAGCCCAGGGACGCAAGTCCCGCGGCCTTTGTACGCTTCCATTTCCTCAAACTCTTCCGCATGATGATCGTCGGCTTCGTGGCCTTCACGATGCTCGATGCCATCACGCCCGGATCCCACACCTACCACTTGATGGACATCGTGGCGCAGATGGGGATGTTCAACAATCTCCTGCCTACTCCCGACCGCATCATCTGGCCGGGACCCTACTGGTTTTTCGGACTGATGCTGCAGCTCTATATCGTCTATCGGCTGTTGCTCTTCCGTCGCCATTGGACTGTCACGGTAGGACTGATGGTCGTCTGCACGGTCATCCAGATGGCATGTGATCCGGAGAGCGAAGCGCTCAACCGCTGGCGATACAACTTCATCGGGGGAATGCTGCCCTTCGGCGCAGGACTGCTCTACGCACGCTACGCCACGGGGCTTCTCTCATGGCGCGACGGCGTGGGCCATGCGCGCTTCGACACGCTCAACCTGATGGTCTCCGTGGTGCTCATCTTCCTACTGAGTTTCAACTACTGGACGTGGTATCTCGTGCCTCTCTGTGTCTGCTCGGCCTCCATCGCCTGCGTACGCCTCGTCGGCGAGACACCATGGCTCGCCGGGGTCGGCAGGATACTGGTGTGGACGGGCTCGCTGAGTGCGGCACTCTTCGTCTGCCACCCCATCACGCGCAAGATCTTCATACCCATCTCACATCATGGCGACGTCTATTCCGGACTGCTGCTCTATGTCATCGCCTCGCTCTGCCTGGCATGGCTCGTAGCCCTGCTGATGGAGAAGATACCCAGTCCCACCCTGAAAAAGCCACAAGAAGCATGAGAATCAAGGACATCGAACTGGCCAATATCTCCCGATACCGAGGGGAACTGATGGGCATGGCCATGCTGTTTGTCGTGCTCTTCCACGTGGGACTGCCCCGCTGGGACGCCTTCTTCGGACTGCGCCGCATTGGCAATATCGGCGTGGATATGTTTCTGTTTCTCAGCGGCGTGGGACTCTGGTTCTCATGGACGAAGGGACAACAGGCGGGACGCTTTCTCCTGCGACGCCTCGTGCGCATCTATCCAGCATGGCTCGTGGCGGCATGCGCATTCTACATTCCCGACTTCATTCACCATGGGGGCCACAGCACGAGCCTCATAGACCTCATCGGAGACATCGCCATCAACTGGGACTTCTGGCTCCACGACGAACTGACCTTCTGGTATATCCCCGCCACGATGATGCTCTACCTCTTCACGCCAGCCTATCTGAGCCTCATCATCCGGCACCCCATCTACCGATGGCTGCCCATCGTGATGATCATGTGGTGCATCCTCGTGCAGTATGTCACGCCCATCCACCAGGCGGTGGGCCACCTGGAAATCTTCTGGAGTCGCGTGCCCATCTACTTCATCGGCCTCAACGCTGGCAAGGCGGTGCAGGAGAAGCAGACGCTGGACGGCACCTCCATCTGGATGATACTGATCATGTTTGGCATGGCCTTTGCGTCGAGCGTGTTTTTGGAGCAGGTGCGCCATGGCGAGTTTCCCATCTTCCTGGAGCGGATGCTCTACATCCCGCTCACGGTGACGTCGATCCTGCTGCTCAACCGGGTGTTCCGACGCACGCCCAAGGCGTTCAACGGAGCCTGCCGCTTTGTGGGGGCACTCTCCCTGGAGGCATATCTCATCCACGACCACTTCGTGATGACCTACATCGAGCGACTGCACCTCGGCTACTGGCCGACATTTCTTATCACCATCGCCATCACCTTGCCTGTGGCCTGGGCGCTCCACACGATCCTGGCCCGCATGACGAAACCCATAGAAAAGCGAATCCAATGACTCACGAGACCATCAACAAGCCCACCCGGCAACACGGCGGACACCCCGTCGTGAGACTGATCCGCCCAAAACAATGGATCAAGAACCTTATCGTGCTGCTCCCCATCTTCTTCGGAGGCGCACTCCTGCAGCCAGAGCCCATGACGAGCGGACTGATTACGGCATTGTCCTTCAGTTTCGCCGCATCGTCCATCTACTGCCTCAACGACCTCATCGACGTGGAGGACGACCGCCGCCACCCCGTGAAGTGTGCGCGGCCCATCGCGTCGGGACAGGTGAGCGTACGCAAGGCGTGGGGATTGATGGGACTGATGTTTGTACTGGCGATGGCTGTACTCCTCCTACTGCCGGAAAACCGCTGGGAAACGGGAGGCGTGATCGTCTTCTACTGGTTGCTCAACATCGCCTACTGCATGCGGCTGAAGCAGTATGCCATTATCGACGTGTGCATCGTCGCCTTCGGATTCGTACTGCGCCTGCTGGCGGGAGGACTGGCCTCGGGCATCTTCCTGAGCAAGTGGATCGTGCTCATGACCTTCTTGCTCATGCTCTTCCTCTCCTTTGCCAAGAGACGCGACGACGTGGTGAGGATGAACGAGACGGGAGAGGCACCACGAAAGAATACCATCCGCTATAACCTCACGTTTATCAACCAGGCCATCACCATCACGGCCTCCGTGACCTTGGTCTGCTACATCATGTACACAGTAAGCCCAGAGGTGGTCAGCCACTATCAGTCGGACTATCTCTACCTGACGAGCATCTTCGTCATCCTCGGACTGCTACGCTACATCCAACTGACGGTAGTGGACAAGCGGAGTGGCGACCCAACGAAGGTGATACTCCGCGACCGCTTCACGCAACTGATCGTGGCGGCATGGGGCGTGGCCTTCCTCGTCATGATCTATGTCATATAGCCGTGGACAGAAGGACTGTCTGCGGTCAATTTTATCCATTATAAAATAAAGTTTGCTTATTCACCATCTAACAAGGCCTGTATATTTCTAAGGTAAGGTCTATATATAATATAAGGTAAGGACGAGATGAAAATCTACGCTTTCGACTTCGACGGAACGCTGACACGACGCGACACGTTCATCGAGTTTATCCGCTATGTCTTCGGCACACGCCGTATGCTGACGGGCATCCTGCGCTTCGCTCCCATCCTCGTATTGATGAAGTTGGGACGCTACCCCAACTGGAAGGCGAAGCAACGGGTCTTCTCCTGGTTCTTCAAGGGGATGGGGATCAACGAATTTGACGAACTTTGCACGCGGTTTGCTCACGACTGCCAGTCGGTCCGACGCGACGACGGCTTTGCCATCATCCGCCGTGCCCTCAACGAGGGCCACCAGGTGATCATCATCAGCGCGAGCATAGAAAACTGGGTGCGACCTTTCTTCGCCGAGTTTGGCGACCGGGTGGCCGTCTCCTGCACGAAGATCGACGTGCGCGAGGAACGGGTGACGGGACAGTTTCTCACCATGAACTGCTATGGGGCGGAAAAGCCCAAGCGGCTACTCCAGACTTTTCCGCTGCGGGAGACCTACCGCCTCGTAGCCTTCGGAGACAGTAGAGGTGACAAGGAACTGATAGAGGCTTCCGACACAGGCTATTTTCGCACTTCCAGCGGACAACTCCATTGTCAGCGAGGGGAGAAGGACCCCATCGTGGAGGAGGTGGAGCGCGACTTCCCCCGTAGCCTGCCCACCTCAACCAAGATTATCGGCAACAAGACGCTGGACGAGATCATCCGCTTCGGAATCGTCGGCGTGGCTGCCACACTACTTCAGTATGGCTGCTACTTGCTATTCCTGCTCTGGCTGATGCCTGCCCTGGCCAACACGCTGGCCTACCTCGTGAGCTTCGCCTTCAACTACATCGCCTCCACCCGCTTCACCTTCCGTGTGAAGGCGACTACGAAGCGGGGCATGGGTTTCGCGCTCTCCCACCTGGTGAACTACACGATGCAGACGCTGCTGCTGCAGGTCTTCCTCTTTGTCGGCATGCCGAAACAATGGGCGCTCATCCCTGTCTTCTGCGTCTGTGTGCCAGTCAACTTCCTACTGGTCCGGTTCTTCCTGCGAAAGTAGGATGCAGAGTTTCAAAAATGCGGAGACTTATCGAGCAAACATAGGACTATAAAACAGCAGGCTTGCCTCACGCTCAATACGATAAACAACCAATGGAACATCCATTAATAGACAAGAAACGACGATTTTCATTCATCCTCATCACCTCGCTCTTTGCGCTATGGGGATTTGCCAATGATATCACCAACCCGATGGTGGCGGCTTTTCAGACACTTCTGGAACTGTCGGCTGCCAAGGCTTCGCTTATCCAGTTTGCCTTCTACGGCGGCTACGCGACCATGGCGATTCCCGCCGCCCTGTTTATCCGGAAGTACAGTTACAAGCGGGGCATCCAACTGGGCCTACTCCTCTACGCCTGTGGGGCCTTCCTCTTCATCCCTGCAGCAGCCTACCAGGAGTTTTCATTTTTCTGCTTGTCGCTCTATATCCTCACCTTTGGGCTCGCCTTTCTGGAGACGACGGCCAACCCCTTCATCCTCTCGCTCGGTAGCAAGGCGACCTCGACACGCCGTCTCAACCTCGCACAGGCCTTCAATCCCATCGGATCGCTCTGTGGCATGGCTATCGCGTCGCTCATCGTACTGCCCCAGTTGATCTCGGATCAACGGGATGCAGCGGGTGCCATCCTCTACCCCACCCTCTCAGCAACAGAGAAGGCAGCCATCCGTCTTCATGACATCGCCATCATCCGCGACCCCTATGTAGTCTTGGGACTGGTGGTGGTAGCGATCCTCGTGGTGGTGACGGTCGTCAAGATGCCAGACGTGGCGGAGCAGAAAACGAAACTCGACGTGAAAGCGTCACTTAGACGGCTATGGAAAAACCGTTTGTACCGCCAGGGGGTGGTGACACAAGTGTTTTATGTAGCGGCTCAAATTATGGTGTGGACCTTCATCATCCAGTATGCAGACCATCTGGGTATCGACAAGGCCATGGCGCAGATGTATAACATCGTCGCCATGTCGCTCTCGCTGACAGGCCGGTTTGTGGGTACTTGGCTGATGAAATACGTCAGTTCGCGCAAGTTGCTCACCCTCTTCGCTATCGGCGCATCAATCTGTACCCTCGGCACCATCCTGCTGGTCAACATAGCGGGTCTCTACTGTCTGGTGGCCATCTCGGCATTTATGTCCATCATGTTCCCATCCATCTACGGCATTGCCTTGGAAGACGTGGAAGAGCGCGACACCACTCTCGGCGCAGCCTTTCTGGTAGAGGCCATTGTCGGTGGCAGCATTCTCCCACCTCTGCAAGGATGGATCATCGACCAAGGAGTCGTGTTCGGTCTCCCTGCCGTCAACTTCTCCTTCGTTCTCCCACTCTTCTGCTTCGTCCTCATCTTCTTCTACGGACGACGCGCCATGCGCAGCCAATGTAGGAGCGTGGAATAAGGAGGCGTTGAGGACAACAATGTAGGAAGACCTCTCATCAACCCAAAAGCAGCAAGATAATATGAAGGACGGCGCATAGATCGCGTGATAAAGACTGACAACAAGACGGCGGGCAACGGAAAGGGATTAACACCTTTCTGTTGCCCGCCGCTGTATCGGGACAGTCTCTCGGGAAGACTGCTTACCGTGGCTGAAACCTGAGGCTTATGCCAGCGTCAGCTCTACGACGTAGTCGTCGCCAGACGGCTGCTCGGGGAGCGTGAGAACATAGCCATTGGCAACGGCCTTAAACTCGACCTTCTTTCCGTTGATGAAGACCTTGGCAGCCTTCACCTTGCGGTCGCCCGTGGGGACGAAGAGGGCCTTGTCCTGCAGAGAGAGGATGTGGATGAAGAGGCGGTTGCCCTTCTGCGTGCTCACACCCCAGTCGTGCGGGGCTACGAGGCCACCACGCGTACCATAGATGGTGTCGCCATACTTGCCGAGGAACTGTCCGATATACTGCAGGCGCTCGACAGCCTCAACGGGAAGCTGACCATCAGGACGCGGACCGACATTGAGCAGGAGGTTGCAGTTCTTGCCTGCTGCACGCACCAGCTCACGGACGAGGGTCTGCTTCGACTTGTAGTTCTTGTCCGTGATGCTATAGCCCCAAGTGTAGTTCATCGTCAGGCAGGTCTCCAGCGGGAGCTGGCTGACATCCTGTCCACTCAGACCGTAGGTATTCTCACCGGGGAGGTCCTGCTCGAAGATCTGGATATCCTCACCAGGATAGGGCTTGCCATGGTGGTTGTTGGCAACGATACACTGGGGCTGGAGCTGATGGATCATGGCATACTGCTCATCGAGCTCCCAGTTGAACGGAGTCTTGTCCTCATCATGGTCCCACCATCCGTCGAACCAGATACAATCGACACGACCGTAGTTGGTGAGTAACTCGCGGAGCTGGTTGTTCATGAAGGTATAATAGCTACGCCAGTTCTGCTTATCCGTAGGACGACCGAGCTTCTTGCCCGTGCGGCCGAGCGGATAGTCGAGGCGATGCCAGTCGAGGTGGCTGTAGTAGAGGTGGAGGCTCAAGCCGCCATTGTGGCAAGCGTCGGCCAGCTCCTTCAGGATATCGCGCTTGAAGGGAGTGCCATCAACGATATTGTAAGTGTCCTGGGCGGTATGCCACATGGAGAAACCGTCGTGGTGACGGGTGGTGAAGGTGATATACTTGGCACCCGCCTCACGGAACGTGCGCACCCACTCGTCGGCATTGAAACGAGACGGATAGAAACCGTCGGCCAAATGCGGATACTCCTGGTAGTTGATACTCTTGTTGTTCATCACCCACTCGCCGTCGCCGAGCATGGAGTAGATACCCCAGTGGATGAAAATACCAAACTTGAAGTCCTGGAATTCCTTTTGGCTCTGCTTGACCTGCTCCGAAGGCTGATACTGCGCCATCGTCGTCATGCTCACGAGCAACGCCAAAATCGAAAAGATAGTCTTCTTCATCGTGTTGATTGCTTTGAAAGTTTTTATTTACGAATTGTCTTTAGTATTGTTATTTCAGGTGGTAAAGTTACGATAATAATCCCGAATGGACAAAATTCACACGGTATTTCTTCCCGCTTCGGCCAAAAAGCCGTATTTTTGCAGTTGCTGAAACCATCATTTACAAAATATGAGATACACAACGTACTATTGCCGGCAGGTTATAGTTCTTCTGGCAATGTTTCTTCCGCTGACCTCTCATGCACAGATATCACTTGTCGAGCGAGGCAAGCCAGCGGCACAAATCGTACTGACGGACACGACCCATGCTGCTCGCCGGGCTGCCGAGGTGATGAACTATTTCGTCGAGAAACTGACTGGGACGACGCTGTCCGTAGGACTTCGGGCAGAGAAAAAGCCCCGACAGATCGTCTTCATCGGCGGCAAGACGGACCAGGCGGGTGAGGACGGATTCCAAATCAGTTGCCACAACGGCACCATGCGCATCCTGTCGGGAGGCGATAAGGGAGCTATCCTCGGAGTGGCGCACCTGCTGGAACGCTATTGTGGCATCAACTACCTGGGAAAGGACGCCTGGACGGTGAACCATGTACAAGGCTACAAGGTCCAGAAGGTGGGCAACCTACAGCTGCCCGTCATCGAATGGACGGAGACTCCGGCCTTCCGCTACAGACAGTCGGTAAGCTATAGCGAGCGCGACCCGCTGTTTGTCGATTGGTATGGAATGGAACGTCCCAACCAGATGTTCATGGACAACCTGTGGGTACACACTTTCGACAAGATTCTCCCAAGCCGCGTCTATGGGAAGGCGCATCCGGAATGGTATGCCCTCATCAATGGCAGACGCCAGCCAGGATCTCACAGCCAGTGGTGTCTGACCAATGAGCAACTGTTTGTGCAGGTCTGCCACAACCTCGACAGTATCTTCGCCCGCAACCCGGGCATGAAAATGATCTCCATCAGTCAGAACGACGGCAACTTTACCAATTGTCATTGCGAGAAATGCACGGAGGTGGAGACGGAGGAAGGTTCTGCCAGCGGCCCGATCATCCGATTTCTCAACCGCCTGGCCTCGCGCTACCCAGACAAGGAGTTTTCTACCCTCGCCTACCTCTATAGTATGCAACCGCCAAGACTGGTCAAACCGCTTCCCAACGTCAACATCATGCTCTGCAGCATTGATGCCAAGCGCGAGGTGCCTCTGACGGACAACGAGAGCGGACGTGACTTCGTAAGGGCCCTGGAGGGCTGGAGCCGCATCTCCAACAACATCTTCGTCTGGGACTATGGCATCAACTTCGACAATATGGTAGCACCATTCCCCAACTTCCATGTCTTGGCACCCAACATCCAACTCTTCCACCGCAACCACGCCAACATGCTGTTTGAGCAGGTGAATGGCTACGAGGGAACTGACTTCGCCGAACTGCGTGCTTACATGATTGCCAAACTGATGTGGAATCCCTATCAGGACGCCGACTCGCTCATGCGCGTCTTCCTCACGGACTACTATGGCGAGGAGGCAGGCACCGAACTCTACTCCTATCGGAAGATCATGGAGGGTGCGCTACTGAGCAGTCATGTGCCACTATGGATCTACGACTCGCCCATCACCCACAAGGACGGAATGCTCTCCGACGACCTGATGCGCACCTACGCCCGACTCTTCGACAAAGCAGAGGCGGCAGTCCGCGGCGATAGCGTCTTGCTCCAACGTGTGCAGATCAGTCGGTTGCCACTGCAATATGCCGAACTGGAGATAGCGCGCACCAAGGGTATTGAGGACGAGAAGGCTGTGGAGGCAAAGGTGAAATGCTTCCGCGAACGATCCGTACGTTTCGGCGTGGAGTCGCTCAACGAACGCGGCAACGCACCTGCCGACTATTGCGACTTGTATCTGAAACGCTTCCTCCCCTCGCGCGTCGTCACCAAGGCAAAGGGCGCTACGGTGGCTTTCAACACCACTCCCCACGACCGCTACCAAGGAATGGCTTCCACCGCCCTTACCGATGGCCTCTTCGGCGGATCGAGCTTCGTGGAGGGATGGGTAGGATGGGAAGGGACCAATCCTGACTTCACCCTCGATCTTGGCAGGGAGACCAGCGTCTCCGCCGTAAGCACCGACTTCCTCCACCAGTTGGGCGCCTGGGTACTCCTGCCCAAAGAGGTGTGCTACGAGGTCAGTAATGACGGAAAAGAGTTTCAGCCTTTTGGCGAACCCTTGGTGATGAAGGAAGACCGCGACATCGCCGTCAAGTTTGTCGAAGGCAAGGTCAGCGTGGCACAACCTGTCTCTACACGTTTCATCCGCGTGCGCATCCAGGCCACAGGAATGTGCCCCGACTGGCACTACGGCGTCGGCTATCCTGCCTGGTGCTTCATCGATGAAGTGCGGGTGGAATAAATGCCAATGAATACCTAAATAAATATCAAACGGGCTTGCAAGCTTTCGGACACCTGGGTGTCACGCGACTTGCAAGCCCGTTTGGCTAAAAGACCAGGAGAGGATTACTGTGCGTTGAAAGCTGCCAGAATCTTCTCGGCAGTAGCTTTCATCTCCTCCTCGTTCAACTGGACATGGCGATGGAAATCGACATCGCCCTCGGAGTTGATGGGCAGAAGATGGATGTGGGCATGGGGCACTTCGAGGCCGAGCACCACCTGGGCCACCTTCTTGCAGGGGAAGGCTGTGCGGATGGCTTTGGCGACACGCTTGGCGAAGACCTCAAACTCGGCCAGCTCGTCGTCCTCCATGTCGAAGATGTAGTCTACTTCCCGACGAGGGATGACCAACGTATGGGCCTGGACGACGGGGTTGATGTCGAGGAAAGCATAGAACTTCTCGCTTTCCGCACACTTGTAGCTGGGAATCTCACCAGCAGCAATCTTGCTGAAAATATCCATAATCGTAATTATTCGAGGGTGATCTTGTCTATGCGCAACTTGATCGTACCACGCGGAATGGCAATTTCCACCACATCGCCGACCTTCTTGTTGAGCAAGCCTTGTGCAATCGGAGTCTTGATGGAGATCTTGCCCACCTTGATGTTGGCCTCGTTCTCGCTGACGATGGTGTAGCGCATCTTCATGTTGTTGGCCATGTTGGTCATCTCCACGGTCGAAAGGATCTGCACCGCCTCTGTGCTGAGACGCGAGGTGTCAATGACCTTCGCCTCGGCGATAGCCAACTTCAGCTGGTTGATCTTTGTCTCCAGGTGGGCCTGTGCCTCCTTGGCAGCATCATACTCCGCATTCTCACTCAAATCGCCCTTGTCGCGCGCCTCGGCGATGGCTGCCGAAGCCTTCGGGCGCTCTACCGTCTCCAACTGTTGGAGCTGGGCTACCATTTCATCGTAGCCCTTCTGTGACATATAAGCCATAATTTATTCTGCTTTTTAGATTTTTTCGTTTGTTTCAAACTACACAAAAAACGAGAATCCCGACATGTTCATCATGCCGGAATTCCTGTTTCCTCTGTACTCTATTTTTACTATGCGCTGCAAAGTTATCCTTTTTTTTCCGAACGGGGAAATTTTCTGCTCAAAAGTTTGCTCATGTAGATAGAATTTAATAATTTTGTCCCCAATGTTTAATAGAAAACCATGAATATGAGAACTAACAAAAGAGCCATTTTAACTCTGACGTTAAGCCTTTTGGCACTACTATGTTTTGCCCAAGGGAATCCCGTCAAATTTAAGGCGAGTAAGAAACAAGTGTCGGACACCGAGGTACAGGTGATGTTCACCATGTCCATCAGTAAAGGCTGGCACGTCTATTCCACCGGACTTCCTGCGGATGGTCCGGTCTCTGCGACCTTACACACAGATAAGGCCGAGGGTGTGAAACCCATTGGTGGGTTGCAGCACATTGGACGCGAGATTAGCGAGATGGATCCCATCTTTGGCATAAAGCTTCGCTATTTCGAGAACAACGTCACTTTCGTACAGAAATACAAGATTACAGGCAAGACCTACAACGTCAAGGGCTACCTGGAGTTTGGCGCTTGCAACGACGAGATGTGTATGCCGCCGACGTCCGTGGAGTTCAACTATAGTGGTGAAGGCCCCAAGGACGCACCTGCCCCCACTGAGGACAAAGCTGCCGAAGAGGAGGCCAAGACGGATGTTGCCGCTGCTGGCGACTCTGCCAAGGCTACTGCTGGCGACTCTACCGCCACTGCCATCAAGGCTGACACGGGCACCGCTGGCGTGGGTTCAGACCTCTGGACACCGGTCATCAAGGAGCTGAAGGCTTTTGAGGACGGTCAGAGCACCAAGAACAAGTCGGTTTGGTACATCTTCCTGATGGGTATCGTCGGTGGTTTCGTAGCCCTGCTCACACCGTGCGTATGGCCGATTATCCCGATGACGGTGAGCTTCTTCCTGAAGCGTTCCAAGGACAGCAAGAGCAAGGGTATCCGCGACGCTGCCACCTATGGTATCTCTATCATCGTCATCTACATGGCCCTCGCGCTCATTGTGACGGCACTCCTTGGCCCACAGCGCCTCAACGAGTTGGCTACCAACGCGCCGTTCAATATTTTCTTCTTCCTCCTGCTGGTTGTCTTCGCTTTCAGCTTCTTCGGATGGTTTGAGTTGCAGCTGCCCTCATCATGGGGTAACGCCGTCGATACGAAGGCTTCCACCACTACAGGACTTCTCTCCATCGCCCTGATGGCCTTCACCCTCTGCCTCGTCAGCTTCTCCTGCACGGCCCCGATTATCGGTCTGCTGCTTGTGGAGGCCGCTACGAGTGGCGACTGGGTGGCTCCGACAGTGGGTATGTTCGGCTTCGCCCTCGCTTTGGCCCTGCCGTTCTCACTCTTCGCCATGTTCCCGACCTGGCTGCAGAAGGCTCCGAAGTCGGGTTCTTGGATGAACATGATCAAGGTAGTGCTGGGCTTCGTCGAGTTGGCCTTCTCTTTGAAGTTCCTCTCCGTAGCCGACCTCGCCTACGGTTGGGGCATCCTCGACCGCGAGACGTTCCTCGCCCTGTGGATCATGATCTTCGCCTTCATGGGCTTCTACCTCATCGGCTGGCTCAAGTTCCCGCACGATGACCAGGAGCAGAAGGCTATGCCGGTGCCCTGCATCATGATGGGTCTCTGCTCTTTGGCCTTCGCCGTCTATATGGTGCCTGGCCTCTGGGGTGCTCCCTGTAAGGCTGTCAGTGCATTCTCGCCGCCTATGAACACGCAGGACTTCAACCTCAACAAGGCCGAGGAGGTACATCCCGCCTACACGTCTTACGAGGAGGGTATGGCTGCCGCTAAGGCTGCTGGCAAGCCCGTCATGCTCGACTTCACCGGTTTCGGCTGCGTCAACTGCCGCAAGATGGAGTCTGCTGTCTGGACGGACAATGAGGTCTCTGAGCGTCTGACCAAGGACTACGTCCTCATCTCCCTCTTCGTCGATGACAAGACGCCGCTCGACAAGCCGATGGAGGTGAAGAACCCGGATGGTACGACCCGCACGCTGCGCACCGTTGGTGACAAGTGGTCTTACTTGGAGCAGACGAAGTTTGGCTACCTCGCACAGCCGTTCCACGTGACGGTCGATAACGAGGGTAAGCCGCTCTCTGGTAGCTTCGTCTATAAGGAGGACATCCCGGGCTACATCAAGTTCCTCGACAAGGGTCTTGAGAACTACAAGAAGTAACATAATCTGATCGCCCTTGGGTGATCCCATCAATAGGAAAGGCCGTCGCCACATGCTGACATCAGCAACGGGCGGCGGCCTTTCTTTTTTCCTATAGAGCAGAGATAGCAACGCCCCCACAGTCTTTGATTGACTGTGGGGGCGTATCATGTCCGATGATTTGGAGTTAGGTCGTTATTAGGCCATAGGACTGAATTCATCCTTGGTTACGCCACAGATGGGGCAAGTCCAATCGGCAGGAATACTTTCGAACGGCGTGCCAGGAGCTATACCACTATCAGGATCGCCTTGTGCGGGGTCATAGACGTAGCCGCAAACGTCACATACATACTTTTTCATAATGTCTTTGTTTTCGTTATCAATCGTTTATTGTTCTCTTTACGGTTGCAAAGATAAGCATCCTTTTTGAGACCACAAAAGAAAAGATGTTAAACTTTGTATTTATTACAATGTTTAAATGCGTGAGCGTGCGTTATTTCTCTATCAAGCAGACGGCATAGGCCGAGATACCCTCCTTGCGGCCTGTAAAGCCGAGACGCTCGGTGGTCGTCGCCTTGATGGAGACACAGTCGGCATCGCAGCCTATGACGGCGGCAAGGCAGTCGCGCATGGCATCGATATGAGGACTGAGCTTCGGTCTCTCGGCACACACTGTCGCGTCGATATTGCCCAAATGGTAGCCCTTCTCTGCGAGGAGAGCAACCGTGTCACGGAGGATGATCTTAGAGTCCATATTTTTTGTAGCCTCCGACGTATCGGGGAAGTGATAGCCGATATCGCGCATATTGGCAGCACCAAGCATCGCGTCACAGATGGCGTGTATCAGCACGTCTGCATCGCTATGGCCGTCGAGACCACGGTCGTGGGCTATATTGATGCCTCCCAGCCAGAGGTCGCGCCCCTCCACCAATCGGTGGACATCATATCCAAATCCTACCCGTATCATTATCTACGTCTGAACAAGTCCTTGACACCATCGAGGTCGAACGAGAGCGAGAAGCGGAGCGTCTGGTCGAGCGGATTGCTCTTGGCCGTAGCGATGACATAGCCTGCATCAAGCGAGAAGACGTTCATACGGAAGCCCGCACCAACGGTGAAATACTTACGATTACCCTTGTTCTCGCTCTCATGGTGGTAGCCAGCACGAAGGGAGAACTTATCATTATAGACATACTCCGCACCAACACTCCATTGTACCTCCTGCAACTCCTCCTTGAAGCCACCCGGCGCATCGCCGAAACTCTTGAAGATGCCGCTGATGGAAGATAGGTCGTAGTAGTCGGTCTGCAAGCGCTGCTCATACTGCTCGTCGGTCTCGTTGTCCTCACGCTGCGGATAGGTGGGCACGAGCAACTTGTTGGCATCGGCAGCTATGGTGAAGCGGTTGTACTCGTCGATAGGGATCATGAGAGACGCACCCAGTCGCATGTTTGTCGGGATAAACTCCGAACGGTTGTCGCCACCAAAGGTGATCTTCGAACCGATGTTGGAGATGTTGAGTCCCAATCCGAGCTGACACTCGCGGCTTCCGAGATTGACATAGTTCTGATAGTAGCAAGCGATATCAGCAGCGAAAGCCGATCCTGGCGACGTGTCCTCAGTGTAGTCGTAGGTCAGGTCGGAATAGATGAAGCGCACGGCCGCACCCAGGGAGAACGTCTCGGAGAGCATCAGCGAGTAGCCTACATCAACGGACATCTCATAGGGATTGATGGTCATGTCGCCCGTGTTGTCCAAACTCGAACTGGTCTGCACCTCACCAAGGGAGAAGTAGCGCAGGGAGGCCGATACGGCACTGTAGTCGCCAATGCGGTAGTAGCCCGAGAGGTAGGCCAAGTCCATATCGTTGACCAACTGGCGCAGCCATGGCGTGTAGTTGAGCGAGACGCCAGCCCGCGAGATAGTGAACGGATACTTGGCCGGATTCCAATACTGTGAGGCCACATCAGGGTCGGTAGCTGCTCCGACATCACCCATACCACCAGCCCGAGCGTCCGGGGCAATGGACTGTGAGGTCACGGCGGAGTTGACCGGATTGAACATATCCTTCTTGTCCTGGGCATAGGTCGTGAGCGACAGCGCCGACAAGAGGACGATACCGACATACTTATTTTGACTGTTCATACGCGTATATTTCATTCTGTGTGTATGATTAAAACGCAAATCGTGCTTACTTATTGTTGATGATAATCAGTTTCTTGGCTTTGGAGACCCGCTCGCCGCCATCCGAACCGATAGAGGCACGGTAGAGATAGACTCCCGTCTGCAGTTTTGCTCCACCATCGGTGCTGAGATCCCAGCGCACGGTATAGGCGCTGCCCGTCGAGGTGCCGCTCTCCGTGTGGCGCCACAACTCGCGTCCACTCATGTCGAAGACGGAAATCTCAACATCAACCTCAGCGCCCGTGAAGTTGTGGTTGACGATGAAGGTAGTCTCCGTCGTGGCGGGATTGTTGGTGCAACTGATGCTCTCGATGGAAGGTTTCAGTCCTTTGACTACCTGGAAATTAAGCACGGCGGTGGAAGCATTGTTCAACATATCCCACGCACGGAAGCGCAACTGATGCGCGCCCTCGGAGAGTTCGGGCAGCGAATACCAGGTAGAACCGCTGGTATAAGTACCGAAGTCGAAGGTGAAGTTCTCATTGAGGTTGAAAGTCAGGTTCGGGTCTCCATCGATGCAAAGCTGCAAGTCGTGCCCCATACCGCTGCCCGTGGCGTTGATGCCATCCTTGTCCGTGACGTTGGCCACGAAATAGGGCGTGGTATTGACGCTTCCCCCATCGACAAACGAGGGTGTATTGAGGTAGCAGTAGATCGACGGTCCAATACTGTCGTTGCGCACCGTCTCCGAACCATAGATGAAGAAGCGGTCCTCGGCACCATGGGCCAGTTGCGTATGGTCGTCGCTGACAGCATAGACATTGATGAGTCCGCTACCACTGGCGTAGTTGATATCGAAAGGCACGGCAAAGGTAAACTGGAACTCACCATTGCGCACACTGTCGGAACCATTGAAGAGCACCTTCTGCCGGTCGTAATACTGGAACGCGGAGTTGGAAGTCTCCTCCTGCTTCTTGCACGTCACCATCTCGCGGGTGTCGCGGACCGTGGCCGTCATCTGACCGTTGAAGCCTACGAGGGTTTCCTCCTGACGCATGACACGCCCCTTGACCCGAGCCACGCTACCCGCTTTAAGGATGATATCCTGCTTGCCTCCCACGGGCAGTCCGTTGATACTATCAATGACCACGTCGAAGGTAGGCAGGTTGAGAGCCAAAGCCGGATCGCCAAGGAGCGAATACTGGAGTTTGTTGAGCGTGCGGTCCTGGCCCGTACTGATAACATCGTTCTTGGCCAGGCGCTGGGCCTCACCCATTGTGGTGGGCTTACCATTGGTGAAGCTCAACACATGGCGCAGAAAGGCATTGTTGATAAACTTATTGTAATAGGCATAGACCGTGCGCGTCGTGCCCCAGAAGGCCACGGATCCACCCTGCGCGTTGAGCAGGGCGGTCTCGCCGATCGTCTCCTTGCGCGTGTCGAAAGGCATGACTTCACAAGAGGCCGTGATCCAAAGCGGCAGGTTCTGATTGGTGAACGTGCGGAAGTCGCTGATGGTAAGTACTGACTCATGGGAGATCTGATACTCCACACCGTGGCCCGCATAGTCCATGATGAGGGCGCCCGCCTGCTGTTGCTGCTTGAGGAGGCGCGAGACCTCGGGATAGCGATTGCCCGTGGAGGTGCTGACGCGCGTATAGGCGTTCCACATCACCTTCTTGATCTGATAGCCCGGATAGAGCTGGCCGATATATTCCGCCGTGGCATCTACATCGCGCATGTGGAGATTGTTGTTGCCATCGTCGCCCATAAACATGATGGTGTTGGCCCAGTCGCCCGCATGGGCGTTGTTGGCATAGGCAATGATCTTATCGACTACGGCCTTGGCTTCCGCCGTTGTGGTGACAGGAATGCGCCCCACGGCCACATCCTCCTTGTCGTTGCGAATCGAAGCGCCACCCTCGCCCTCATCGAGCAGCGTCATCCATCCGTCGTTGACATAGCAGTCGGTCTCAGAGAAGGAGTTTTCGCTCTCGTGGGCCAGCAGATAGTCGTCGGCGTTGAGCGAGCGACACTCAGGTGTAAGCATACGGCAGTCCCAGACGGCGTCGCCAAAGAGCAGCAGGTGCTTGGGCATCTGGGCCTCGTCGTCTCCTGCCCGGTCGTAGAGCATCTTGAGGTAGCGACGGTAGGCATTGGCGTCGGGTGTGCCACTGGAAAACTCATTGTAGAGCTCATCGGCCGGCACGATATTCACGCGCATCGAGTCGCGGTCGCGATGCATCTGTGCCAAGCGCTCAGCCTGCGGTCGCAACTTCTGGCTCGTCGGGATGATGATGACGAGGTCGGCCTGCGGGTCGGCGTGGTGGTCCTGGTTGGTAATGGCATAGACATACTCGGGCACGGGGAAGGGATCCGTAGCCAGGCGCGGCTGCGGTTTCGGGCGCTCGTAGGCATAGCTGATGTAGTCCATGCGCACAGGGCCTCCCGAGAGCGGCGTCACCGTGATCGTGTCGGAGGTAGTGTGTTCGATTTTATAAGTATTCTCTGCCTCCACGGCGGCATTATACGACGAGAGGCGCAGACTGGCGTTGCCGAGATCCTTTCCGTTGAGGCGATACTGCACCGAAGCGGCTGCACCAGCCGTCACAGCGATGGTGAGGTTGGCCATGCGATTCTCTCCCGCGGGGTGGGAGAAGACATAGGTGCGCGACTTCCCCTGCTCGATCGGATCGTTCTCGAAGAGGTTGCGGCCACCCTGATACCAAGAGAAGTTATCCACCTCACGAAGCGCATGATAGTCGTCGGCCAAAGGATAGCAGTCGGCGATAAACTGGGCGGAGTCCACCATGAGCGGCGTCTTCCCGTCGGTCTCGGTGAGGAAATAGTAGCCATAGTCTGAGTATGGGTTGCGGGTGCGCCGCGTGGCCTCCTTGTTCTCCCAGCTCACGGGACCTTTGGCATAGAACAAGCGGCGGTCGCCGACCATCGTAGAAGCCACCTCGGGCAAATCGTCGGTGGCGGCAAGATCGGTCTTGTGCAACTCCTCGTTCTGGAGGTTGCCACCATAGCCGAAGATGCGCACGCGGCTCAGGTCGCTGAAGCCCGCCTGCCGTGCCAACTGAGAGGTCAGTTGATAGATGCCCGACTCGGGAACGCGAATCTTCACCCAGCGTCCCTCACGCAGGACGGAGTGCTTCGCATAGATGGCCGCATCCTCCGAGGACGTTAAGTCCCTCAGCGTTCCCGCATGCGACGGTGCCTTCAGCGACGGTTTGGGCTGGGAGGTGACGGCGATCATGAAGGAGACGAGAAACTGCAGGCGCCCCTCACGGCGCACGACGGGACAGAGCGAGAAGTCGAGGCGTCCCTTCTTGCGGTCCACGACGATGTGCTGCTCTATCTCGGGCAGTCGTCCGGGATCTGCCGAGGGGGCCAAGGCGAGGTAGCGAAGCGAGTCGCGCCGCCCCATGTCGAGAAACTCGGGATAGCGTATTTCGAGCGTGTAGATGCTGTCCGCATAGTGCTTTCCCAAGGGGATGGCATAGCTGAAACGAGGCAACATCGTGTCGATGGCAATGTCGTCAACTGTCAGATTGAAGAATCGCTGTTGTTGCGCCTGGCCCTGCAAGCCGCAGAGGAGGGCGAAGAGCAGCAATATGGAGTGGCGGAATACTTTCATACCATGCTAATATAATATAAGAAAATAACGGCGGAAAGCGGGTTTTATTGTGGAGCAGGCGAAATAGAATATTTGTCCCCTTACTCCCTTCGTGTTTACCTGTCGGTGGCAGAACGGCGAGCGACCGTTTGCCTGGTCTCCCAAGGCGCGCGATCGTCTCCCGTACTGTTTCCGACAGGACTCTGAAATCGATCGGGTTAATGGTTTCAGTATATGGACCCTTGCGGGTTCTTTCACAGTCCTTGTTTGGCAATCAGCTGCCTATATATTATCCAGTAAGTATACGTTTTCTTCAACCCTGCAAGGCCTCACGGCCTCATCCTTGAGCAAGTTTTGTACAGATCACCACGACAAAGATGATCAGCGCTACAAAGCCGAAGAAAAGAAAGAAATAGAACTTCTCTTCCCTGAGAAACTCCCTCAGCCTGAAACGGGTTCTGAGATGTGCGTCAAGATACTCCCGGTAGTCATTCACCATCGCGCAGATGATGACAAAGGCTCCCACAAGGATGATCAAGCCGACACAGAAGTAGAGTTGCTCATCGCTTTCAAACAGTGTTGTAAGTTTATCCATTCGGTCCATGCTGCAAAATTAGGGTTTTCCGAAGAAAAGGGGTGGATTTTCCATGCACAAATGTGTTGCATTCCTACCAAATAGGTGTTGCATTGAAAAGGAAGCGGGTGTCGCTTTCGTAGGAAGGAGACACCAGCAAAAAGCCTTAAACAAGGTCAGGAAAAGTCCAAAAATGACGGTTTCATCGCCCCAAGAGGTCCTGTTGCGACTGGCGTTCGCGCCAAGCCGTAGGCGTACAGCCTACTTTCGCCTTAAAGATACGGTAGAGCTGCGTGCGCGAGGAAAACCCACACTCGGCAGAGATCACGTCGTTGCTGTAATGGGGGTGCTCCAGCATCATACTCTGTGCAGCGCGAAAACGAATATCGCTCAGCCACACCCGAAACGTGGTGTGCAGGCGCTGGGAGAAATAGACGGCCAGATCGGCCTTGGAGATGCTGAGGGAGGGGGACAGGGTCATGAAGTTGATCGAATAGTCTTTGTAGCCACGCTGGACGCACCAGCTGTCGATGCGCTCCTGGATCAGGGCAATGCGCTCCTCGGAGAGCGCTGAGCGTCCGGAAGGCGAAACGGTGGAAGCCTCGGCGCAGGCCGATGCTCCTGAAGGTGGGAGGGAAGCACCAGCCTCCAGTTCCTCCGCCAGTTCTTCCCCCTCCGAGTCCAGCAGTTCTTCGGACGGCATATAGCCCGTACCCAAAGAGATGAACCTAAGAACGAAGAAAAGAATGGCCATCAGCACCAAGGGGCCAAAGATATAGAGCGTGGTGGTGGAAAGGATGGCCACGGGCGTGACGAGGGCAGCCAGGCAGAGGTTGACCACGCTCGCGTACGAATAGCGCACATAGGGCAGGAGGTCGGTGGCGGTGAGGGTCTCCTTTCGGATCATGAGGACGCAATAGATCATGTGGACGCTATAGAGAGCCAGCATCGGATAGAGCCAGCCGCCGATATGCCAACTGCCCCTCAGATAGTGGCCAAGGGCGAAGCAGCCAACGATGGCAGCATAGAATCCCGCGCAGGCCAAGGCCATGTTGCGCCGTTTGGCCTGGACTGCTTCGAGATTGTAGATAGCCATGGCTATCAGTCCGAAACAGGGAGTATAGACGAGCATGTTGACCATGGCTCCCAAGTGGTCGTCGGTGGCCCTGATGTGAAATCTCATCTGGACATAGTATTGGGCGGAAAGAAGCACCAAGGCAAGGAAGATCATCAAGCGGGAGCGCTCGTAGCGTTTGTTCTTCCAGCGGGCGTTCAGGCGGGCCAAGGCGACAAAGAGCGCATTGACCAGCATGAAGACGAGGGCGGCAAACTGAAATAGGTAGAGGGAAGACATGAGGGTTGTGAGGGGATGGTGAGGGTTTAATTGAAAACAAAACGAACCGTTTGCATGTGCTTGCTACTTGCGTCCAAAGTCGGCGGGAATCTCACCCCATTGCGCCGTGTCCCATTTCAGCACCGGCGTGGCGCAGGGATGGGTCAGCAACCAGTTCTCGGCGCGGGCGATGACCTCATAGAGTTTGGCCGTCCTGGCGTCGCGCACCAGCGTGGTCTTGCACTTGTGCTTCTTGACCCACAACGCCGCATTGTAGGAGTCGGAGTAGATGACCTTCCCCTTGATGCCTCGTTGCTCCATGAGCGCCAAGGCGTGGACAATGGCGAGAAACTCTCCGATATTGTTTGTCCCGTGGATAGGGCCATAGTGGAACACCTGCTGGCCCGTCTGCAGATCGATGCACCGATACTCCATCGGGCCCGGATTGCCCGAACAGGCCGCATCGACCGCCCAGGCATTGGCATTGACCTCTGGAGGCAGAGGCAGGACGGTATCGTTGCGCCAGGAGGGGGGATTCTGAGGGAAGTCTTTGTTCATATCAGCGGGGAGAAAACTAAAGGGCCAAGGACTTGTTTCAGCCAAGAGCGGGAAACGAGGGCGGGGGGCAGCAGAAGGGCCTCGCCTCCAGCTGCCTCCCGCCCCTGTCCTTGTCCCTTGCGGGAATATTCTACATTCTCTCGGGCACCTCGATACCCAGCAGATCCATGCCGTTCTTGATGACCTTGGCCACATTGCGTGCCAGCACATAGCGGAAGGCCAGGGCCTCGGCGCTCTCGGCGCTGAGGATGGAGTAGTCGTGGTAGAACGAGTTGAAGAGCTTGGTCAGCTCGTAGCAGTAGTTGCAGATGGTAGCCGGATTGTAGTTGCGGCCCGCATCAGCCACTGCCACCTCATACTCGCCGAGCTTCTGGATCAGCTCCACCTCCTTGTCGTTGGGCTTATAGCCGCCGAGGGAGTCTGCCACGCCCGTCGCCTTGCGCATGATGCTGCGGATGCGCGCATAGGTATATTGGATGAAGGGGCCCGTGTTGCCATTGAAGTCGATGGACTCCGCGGGATTGAAGAGCATGTTCTTTCTTGCATCCACCTTGAGGATGAAGTACTTCAGCGCGCCGAGACCGACGATCCGCGCCACGTTCTGGCGCTCCTCCTCCGTCATCTCCGCACCCTTGCCCTGCTCGTCGCCGACCTTGCGGGCATCGCCGATCATCTGGGCTATCAGCTCGTCGGCATCGACGACCGTTCCCTCGCGGCTCTTCATCTTGCCATTGGGCAGATTGACCATGCCGTAGGAGAAGTGGACCAGGTCCTTACCCCACTTGAAGCCGAGGCGGTCGAGCAGGAGCGAGAGCACCTGGAAGTGGTAGTTCTGCTCGTTGCCCACGACGTAGATCATCTTGTCGATAGGATAGTCGCTGAAGCGCATCGTGGCCGTACCGATATCCTGCGTCATATAGACCGAGGTGCCGTCGCCGCGGATCAGCAGTTTCTGGTCGAGGCCCTCCTGGGTGAGGTCTGCCCAGACCGATCCGTCCTCCTTCTTGAAGAAGAGTCCGCGCTCCAGTCCGTCCATCACCTTGCGCTTGCCCACGAGGTAGGTCTCCGACTCATAATAGATCTTGTCGAAGGCCACGCCCAGGGCCTTGTAGGTCTCGTCGAAGCCCGCATAGACCCAGCTGTTCATCTTCTGCCACAGGTCGCGGACCTCCTTGTCGCCCTGCTCCCACTTCACGAGCATCTCGTGGGCCTCTTTGATGAGCGGAGCCTCCTGCTTGGCCTTCTCCTTGGCCTCGTCGGCACCCATGCCGCCAGCCTCATACTCGGCCTGGAGCTGAGCCACCTCCTCGCGATAGTGCTTGTCGAAGAGCACGTAGAAGTCGCCGATCAGGTGGTCGCCCTTCTTGTGGGCCGCCTCGGGCGTGATGCCGTCGCCCCACTTCTGCCAGGCCAGCATCGACTTGCAGATATGGATGCCACGGTCGTTGACGATATTGGTCTTGACCACGCGGTTGCCATTGGCCTCGAGGATGCGCGCCAGCGACCATCCGAGGAGGTTGTTGCGCACGTGTCCCAGATGGAGGGGCTTGTTGGTGTTGGGCGATGAGTACTCCACCATCGCCAGCGGCGACTCCTCCGTGACGGGCTTCTCGCCGAAGTGGGCCTCCTGGTCGATGTCCTGAAGCATCGAAAGCCATGTGTCCGCACGGAAAGTGAAATTGAGGAAGCCCTTGACGATGGAGAAGTTTTCCACGAAATCATTGTGGGCGACGATATACTCGCCGATCTCGCGTGCCGTGTCCTCGGGCTTCTTGCGGCTGATCTTCAACAACGGGAAGATGACCAGCGTCATGTTACCCTCAAACTCCGGCCTCGTCTTCTGCACCTGAATGAGATTCAAGGGCACGTCCTGACCATAAAGGCTCTTCACGGCCTCAACCGCCGATTGAGCGACAATTTTATCCAGTTTCATAATCTTCTAATAAATAGGCTTCCAAAGAAGCGAAATGACGGTGCAAAGGTAGCGATTTTTTCTCGCATAAGCCGCTCCACGGCGATTTATTTACACTTGGCTTGGCCAAATGGCAAGATTTGAGTAACTTTGCTCCCCAAATAAGCAACAGGACAAGATGTCACTATCAAAGAAGCAAATACTCCTCATCAACGACGTGTGCGGCTACGGCAAGGTGGCCACCGCTGCCATGCTCCCCATTCTCTCCTACATGGGAATGCCCGTCCACAACCTCCCGACCGCCATCGTGAGCAACACGCTCGACTACGGCAAGTTCAACCTCCTGGACACGACCGACTATATCAAGGGGGTGTTTCCGGTGTGGAAGGAGCTGGGCTTCCACTTCGACGCCATCGCGACGGGATTTATCGCGTCGGAGCAGCAGGCCGATCTCATCGCCCGCTACTGCCGTGAGCAGGAGGCCACGGGGACGGCCGTCTTCGTCGATCCCATCATGGGCGACGAGGGCAAACTCTACAACGGCGTGACGCCGGCGACCATCAACAGCATGAGGGAAATGCTCTCCGTGGCCCACCTCTGCTACCCCAACTACACGGAGGCGTGCTACCTCACGGACAAGCCCTACCGCCCCGAGGGCGTCTCGGCAGAGGAGGCCCGCCAGCTGGTGGAGAAGCTGCGCCAGATCGGTCCGAAGTCGGTGCTCATCACCTCCATCCCCATCGACGGACAGCCTTCCGTCATCGGCTACAACCACCTGACCGACACTTGGTTCACCCATGTCTATACCGAGATTCCGGTCCACTTCCCTGGCACGGGCGACATCTTCTCGGCCATCCTCATCGGCCACATCCTCAACGGCACGCCCCTGGAGACCAGCACGCGCCGCGCCATGGACGGCGTCTATACGCTCATAGACCACAACAAGGACAACGAGGACAAAAACCGCGGCATCCCCGTGGAGCAGTTCCTCTCCCTGCTCTGACGCTGTGCGCCAAGGCCCGTGAGGACCACAAACAGACGTGTTGGGACAGAACGTTTCTTCTTCTGCCCCAACACTATTTCCAGGACAAGCCAAAACACCTCGCCGAAGGTTGCTTACGTCGGCTTCTGATGGCAACTTACGACCGCGCCCGGTGGCAACTTAGGACCAGGTCTGAACGTAGCTTAGGACCACCAAAAGGCAAAACACACTTGCCAATCGAGCGCGCTTGCCGAGCCCACCCTATTAACGTTATAACGTTTAACGTTTTTGTTTGGGGATAAGGAGAAGTCACGAAATCACGATTTTGACTGAGCGATCGGCTACGCCGTAGATGCTATTGTGCTATCAACCAGAGCCTAAAACGCCTCATTGTAACATTTCCACATCTTAACGTTTTAACGTTTAACGTTTTCTACAACGGGTGATCCACTGCCCGCCCCCAAATAAAGGGATGAACGAAGAACGATCGAAGAGTGATCGAAACCTTTCGAGAATCGAAGGAGAAGTTATCGAAAAGTAAAACAATAAACAATCAGCCTTGTTTATTCGCTGTCGCCGAATAAAAAAGGCTGATTTTATTTTGTGCCACCGAATAAAAATCATATCTTTGCAGAAAAAAGCAGAGTATGGATAAGGAAATGTTTAGAACGATCATATCTGAGAATCAAGAATATATAGGAAGCATACCATTGGTGGAGCGTCCCCTTGACTTGGAAGAGCATGGCAACTATGTGTTTGTGGGTGTAAGACAGGCAGGAAAGTCCTACTTGTTGTATCAACGTGTGCAGCAATTATTGGCAGAAGGAAAGCTTTTGGAGGACATTGTTTATGTAAACTTCGACGACGAGCGTCTGCAAGGGATGGCTGCTGCAGACTTTGATCTCATCATTCAAGCCTATCACAGCATGTATAGCGGGCAGCCGATATTCTTCTTTGACGAGATACAGAATGTAGATGGTTGGGCAAACTTTGCACGTCGTCTTGCCAACTTGAAGTATCGTGTTTATGTTACGGGAAGCAATGCCAAGATGCTGAGCCGTGACATAGAGACCGTTTTGGGAGGCAGGTATCTTAGTGTGAATGTCTTTCCGTATAGCTTTAACGAATACCTTACGGCTGTTGGTATAAACATTGCAGGAGGATGGCAGTATGGCAGGAAGGCTAATGAATTGCAGCGTCATTTCAGAACTTACTTTGAATGGGGAGGTTTCCCGGAATTGGTCAACTTCTGCGAGAAGCGCATCTGGCTCAACAGCTTGTACAACCGCATATTCTTCAATGACCTTATTGTGCGGCATAAGATAAAGAACGAGGATGCCCTGCGTCTGTGTGTGCGTCGTTTGGCAGAAAGCGTGATGCAACCCTGCTCGTTGAACAGATTGAACAACTTGGTTAAGTCGACTGGTGTTCGATGCAGTGTGTCAACCATTATGGAGTATGTGAGATATTTGCAGGAGTCTTGTCTGTTGATATCATTGGACAACTATGCCTCTAAGTTCACAGAAAAAGAAACGGTGAAAAAGCACTATTTTGTGGACAACGGACTGTTGCACCTCTTCATCAACAACCCAGACACTCTGTTGCTTGAAAACCTATGTGCCATAACATTATATAAGAAGCATGGCAATGACATCTATTATTTCAACCGCAATATTGAGGTTGACTTCTATGTACCCGACGAGGGTCTGGCAGTTCAAGCCTGCTATAGAATGAGCGATGAGGCTACATTGGAGCGTGAGATAAAAGCCTTGGTAGCCCTGAATTCTTTATATCCTCTGAAGAAGGCAATGATTGTGACATACGAGGACGAGGGAGTGATGGAGCGAGATGGGTTGAAAATAAAGATTGTGCCTGTTTGGAAATGGGTGCTAAATGGTGTAACCAAAGCATCACAGAAAACAAGTTAAGACACTCGAGGCTTGCCCCTATTAACGTTATAACGTTTAACGTTTTTGTTTCATCTCATGCGTCTTAATGTCCCATTCTTGATGTATCTACTGCCTTTACGTTCTTATTCTTGTAGTCACCAAACTTATAGACAACTGCAAAAGTGACAGATGCCCAGTTGTAGTTAACCTTCATACGGTAGTCTTGGTTTCCCTGCACAGAGCGGGTATCGTATAGGTTGTTGAAGATGTTGTTGCCATTAAGGCGCAATCCCCATTTCCCGTCATGCGACGACCATTGCAGTTTGGCATCCATACTAAAGATAGGACTTATGTCGTAGACTCCTTGTATAGCCTTTGTCTGATAGAAGGGATTAAGAATTAGACGCAAGTCTTGAGAGTTGCATAGTTTTACAGATGCAGTACCTCCAAGTATCACAGAGAGTTTCTTGCGATTGAATGGCAAGTCGAAGAAATTACTGCTCTTGTCGTGCTTGTAGGTTCCTACAGCAAACACATTGCCATTGAGCCATTTGCCAGCATTGAATATGACTGATGCCTGCAGTCCAAAGCTATTGGAATAGTCGAAGTTGGTTTCCTTCATTATCACTGCCATGCGGTCTGTGGTTTGATATGGCAACTGCACGAAATAGTCGGGCTTCAGACTTGCAAAAGCCATAAGCGTATAACGTCGCTTTATCTGCCACATCAGATTGACATTATAATAAGAGAAGGGTTTCAAATCGGGATTGCCATGTATCTCGGTGTAGGTGGACGAGTAGAACACATTGCTCATAGTGGACCAATAACTCGGGAACTCAGAGTTGGAACTGAATGATAGATTGAGCAGGTGGTTATCGTTGACGTTCCACAAAGCATTGAGCGTAGGATAGACGCGCCACTTATCCCAAATCGGCGAGTGGTATTGCTCGGCAGCAACAGATGCTTCAAGACTAATAGCCTTGTTTATCTGCTTGCTGAAACCTGCATATATGTTCCATATACGCTCGTTGAGGTCCACGCTGCTTGTCCCATCGGGCAAAACGCTCCCATCCTTGTCTATTGTGGTCTGATAACTCTTGTTGCTTGTGAATTGCCCTTTCACGCCATACGACAATCCCCAACAATTTGCCAAGGAATGGGTTTGGTCGGCTGTGAACATCCATTTGTTGATGGTCTGCTCACTGCCGCTTGTCAGGTTGCGTTCCGTTTCCGGCATGCTTTCATCCGTATGCATCGTGCCGTCGAGGGCTTGTTGCTGAGGTGTGCAATAGTAAGTGTACGAACCGCTAAGGGTTAGTCCGAAAGGAAGCGCGTAGTTAACATCCACATTGTGCAGATATTCATGACTATCACGATGCATTCCGCTTATGCTTGAACCTGTCGTGCGGCTGTTTGAGTTTGTCTTGTCCCATTGTCCCGTATAGGCTACGTCAAGACGATTGTTCTTGCTAAAGGTGTAATTCATCCCCAGTCGGTAGTCGTGTGTAATGCCAAACGACTTCTGCCCGGTTTCATCATTATAGTGTATACGATTGTTGCCAAGTGGATGATTGGCTATGCGTGAAGACTCACCGTATGAATTGCCATTAACTAATTTGTATTGTGCATCCAGCCCGAACTTGCCTCTTTGCATGGAAAGATATAAATCGCCAAACCCTTTGGCGTATTTGGTTTGCACCAAGCCGCCAATAATCTGTCCCGATAGCTGATTGGTACCGGCGTAGTCTTTCGTGACGATGTTGATAGCCATGCCACGCACATGATAGCGAGCAGGGGCGGACAGCATCACCTCGGCTTTTGCCAACTGCGCTGCAGGCATTGCCTTCAGACGCTCTGTCAGTTGTTCCTGCGTCAATGTGGTGGCTTGTCCGTTGATAATCAACGTTACTTCATTGCCAGAGAAGGATATGCTGCCTGTGGCATCGCTGACACCAGGTATGCGTGTCAATGCCTCGCAAGCGTTGTCGGCAGGCAATTGTTTTAAGAGTAGCGGCATATTGTACGATAGCATACCCCGCTCTGCCTTGACAATGGGGCGAGAACCTTTTACCATCACTTCCGGAAGATTGTGCAACATGGTCTCCATGGTGAGCGAATCCGTTTGCGTCAGAGTTTGAGCTTTCACGTTGGCAACAGAAAGCAGAAATAATCCTAAAAGAAAGATCATGTTGTCCATATTTTATCTTTCTAAATTATATTATTCTATGTTATTCAACAGTTCGAAAAACAATCCACAAACGAGAATGTTCTGCTATACGTATAGTAGTGTATTACCCTTTGTTGATTCGTTCCACCAATTCTATAGGTGAAGTAAACTAATAATTATTGATTTTCATCATCTTCTATGTTCATCCACTCAGTCAATATATAACGATAGTTCTTCCGCTCAGTATTATTTATTTCAAGATTATCTCCATAATAGGAATTTTCAAAGCCTGCTTCGTATTTCCAACTTCCAAGAGTAAACTTAAATAATGCTGGCAAATGCAAATCAATATCTATGGCGCGGATAGAGTCATTAATATGTTTTAGCTTAATCAAGCCTGGATTCCACATACCTAAGGACTTTTGGTTTCCTGTGATATAAACTTCTTGCTTGGCATCTTTTACCACAATCTCAATATGCTTACGATATACTTGTTTTGAAAGCGTAGTCGTATCGTTTGGAGCCAAAGATTTGATAGAGTCAATATAATCAAAATACCCTTGATAGGCATCATGAAGAGCCATAGGGAATGAGGTGAGATGGTTATAATTCAAATATGATTTCCTTTTCCATACAATGTTGCTCGGTAGTTGTTGGGTGTCAAGATAATGATAAACCATTTCTCGTGCAGGTTTCCATGCTCTCCATCCATGAGACAGTCTTTCTTCTCCCGCATCGCTGAAAAAGAGATAGCATCGCTTGTTTACATCAAATTTATAATTGCAAAATTGCGAGGCAAGCATCAACCTATCATTGCCAAAAGTCAAATTTGGAGAAAGAAAAAAATAATCTGTAAATGGATTACCATTCATGAGACATTGCATCATAAAAGAAGCCCCCAAAGAATGCCCAACACCTAAGCTTCGGTCTGTAGTCCTATAATGACTACTCATGTGCCAGGACAGCGGCTTGGTGATACCACATCTTTTGCCCAGTCTTTTGAGCGAATCCATACAACTTTGGTAGTTGGGTACTGGAAACACCCTGCCGTCTTCACACAATCCACGGTATTTTTCCATAATTTGCTTGGGATAATCAAGCAACTTGATGTTGGCTTCCGTTCCTGTCTTCTGTCGATGGATAACAATCCATTCACCTTCATCGAAAAATTCCTTGATGTTCTCTTCCTTCAAGTTGTACAGATCAATGAAAGCGAGACCTGTAAAACAACAGAACAGGAACAAGTCACGCACCATACTCATCTTCTTTCTTGTGATAGGTGTTTCCATCAACAGGTGAATCTCTTCTTTGCTCAGAAACTCTCTTGTGGTCTCTTCTTCCTTGTACTCATATCGTCTGAATGGGTCTTTTACGAGCCATTCATTATCTATGGCACGGAATACCATTGCACGGAGATTGCGGACAAACACCATCGCAGAGTTTATCTTCAAGTGCTTTTCGGTTCTGAGAAAAGTCTCGTAGTCCGTGATAAAAGGCAGAGACAACTCTTTCAAAGCAATATCCTTGACATGATAATGCGATTGCAAGAACTCACCGACATAGGCACATCCTATTCTGTATCTTGTGAATGAGCTCAAAGACTTTATGCCAGCCTTATATTGCTTTTCCATTTCATCACGGCTTTGGAAATAGACTTTCATCAGTGTATGGCAACGATACTCTAAACCAAGAAAGGCATTCTTCACCTTGTCGGCAGTAACGAAGTTGTCCCTGTCCATAATCTCCTGATAATGCTTACTGATACTCACACGCATCTTGTCCAATTTGCGGTTTACTTCCAAAGCCTGCATACTCTTACCTATCATACGTCCGCCCTTGGTGTCCCACAAATTTGGATTGGCAGTTGTCTTGCAACTGAACTGCGCCTGTGTTCCGTCCACTGTGATACGTCCCATAACTGGAACAGTACCATCTTTCTTTACTACCTGTCTTTTGAGGTAGAAGATAATTGAAAATGTACTCTTCA